>ERZ1029858.61-NODE-61-length-77839-cov-110.796976_pt1 | contig 77839 bp, 75 predicted proteins | sample MGYA00519237_ERZ1029858 | MGnify/ENA primary metagenome ERZ1029858 (study PRJEB33666, sample SAMEA4610919) | skin metagenome | biome: Human-associated habitat; feature: Malodor aspect; material: skin | place: Philippines | collected 2015-08 ...
GTGTGGTGCACACGCGCCAGGTCGCGCACCCGGGCGGTGGACAGGCCCGCGGCCATCGCGGCGGAGCGGTCGAAGTCGGCCAGCACCCCAACACCGGCGGAGACAAACTCGTGGAAGTTCATGGCCGGAACGCTAGGGAGGCGAAGCGGCGTCGACAAGCATCCGCCCAAAAACTGTGGATAACGGCGTCAGTTTGTTGACGCCGCCGCCAAGTTATCCACAACTAGCGCTTCGAGACCTTACCGGTCGCATTGGCCAGCGGCGCCACAACGGACGCCCGCGCAGCCCACCAGCCCAGCGCGGTGACGGCCACCGCGGCCAGGAAGAGCAGGGTACCGATCCAGCTGGTGGCGTCCTCCCGCGCGGCGAACATCGCGTTGAGGTTGCCGCGCACGCCGGTGGTAAACACGAGGAACACGTGGACGGCCACAAAGGCCACGAAGTACACCATGGTGGGGAAGTGCACCGCGCGCGCCCAGCTCACCGGCGGCCGTTTCCACGCAGCTGGCCACATCCCGCTCATGCGGAACCCGGACAGGATGGCCAGCGGTGCCGCCACGAACACGGTGATGAAGTAGAACAGTTCCTGCAGCGCGTTGTAGTACACCCAGCCGTTCTCGTCCGGCCAGTCCAGAGACAGGTACTGCAATCCGGCTGAGACGGCGTTGGGCAGCACTTCCCAGCTGGTGGGCACGATGCGCATCCACTGGTCGGTGGCGAACAGCAGCACGAAGAACACCACGCCGAGCACCACCCACGCGATGTCGAGCAGCTGGTGCAGCCACAGCGTGACCGAGATCTTCTTGCCGCCCTTTTTCGGTTGCCAGTAGGCCGCGGGCCGCTTTTCGCGCCGCACGTCGAGGCCCGTTTTCACAATCAGGGCCATGAGGAACATGTTGAAGAAGTGCGCCCAGTTCAACCACGCGGGGAAGCCGACGGGGGCGGTGTCGGGCAGCGGCTGGATGCCGTCGTAGCGCGAGAGGAAGTCCGCACCGGATTCGGTGCCCACGTACCAGCGGGCGCCGAACACCGCCGCAGCGAGCAGCACTAGAGCCCCGATTGCCCAGGGGAGCCACCGCCTATCGACGTCCTCCGGTTCCCGCTCCTCCGCCTTCGTCGCCGCAGCCTGCAGTGCAGGCGTTTCGGTGGGCGCGGGCGTGTCGTGAACAGCCGCGACTGGCGCGGCTGGTTCGGCCGACTCGGCAGTTGGCGGGGCGGGCGGGGCGGCTACGCGCACCGTGCCGGCGGGCGGCCACGGGTCGCCTCCGGCAACGCGCGGCAAGCCCTGTCGCAGCGGCACCTCAACGGTGTCGGCAGCGGGGGCCGCGTCGGCCGGAGCAGCAACGGGCGCGGCAGGTACTGCGGGGGCAGCCGGGGCGTCCTCGACCTCGACCGTGCCAGCGGGCGGCCATGGCTCGCCGCCCTCTACGCGGGGCAGACCTCGGCGGAGTTCAACCTGCATTACTTGCGCGCCTCAATTTCGGAGATGACATCGGGCACGAGGTCGAACAGGTCGCCGATGATACCGAAGTCGGCGATGTCGAAGATCGGCGCGTCCTCGTCGCTGTTGATCGCCACGATGGTGCCGGCGGTCTGCATGCCCACTAGGTGCTGCACCGCGCCGGAAATGCCCACGCCGATGTAGAGTTTCGGGCTGACCATCACGCCGGTTTGGCCGATCTGGGCTTCGTAGGGCACTTGCCCCTCGTCGACGGCGGAGCGGGTCGCGCCCACCGCAGCGCCGAGCGCGTCGGCGAGGCCGCCGACGAGCTCCTCAAACGTGTCCTCGTCGCCGAGCGAGACGCCGCCGGCCACAACCTTGTCGGCCGTGAGCAGGTCGGGGCGGTTGGATGTGCGCTCCACCGGGGTCACGGAGAGCACCTCTGCTTCCCGACGCCCCGACGGTTCCACCTCCAACGCCTTCACCTCAGCCGATACGGCTTCCGCGCGCGATTCCACCGCACCGGGGCGCAGGGTGATCACCGGCGCCGAGTGCGTCGCTGCGGCCACAGCGGAATACACGCCGCCGTAGTTCTGGTGGTCGGTGACAATGCCCTGGTCGTCGTGGCGAACGGACACGGCGTCGGTAAGCACGGCCTTGCCCTTGCGCGCAGCGAAACGGCCCGCGGCCTCGCGTCCGCGCACGGTGTGGGCGAACAGGACGGCGGCGGGGTAGAGCTCGTCGAAGGCGGCGGCAGCGGCGTCGACGACCGGCGCGTCAGCAACAAGCACCACGGCGGCGCCGTGCGCGCCCAGCTCCTCGGCGTGCGCGCGGTCGCCGGCGAGCACGACCGGGGTGCCGATCGCGGACGCGGCACCGATGAGCTCTGCAACGCTCGGCTCCGGCGACCCGTCGGAGGAGCGGTCCGGGACAACTAGTACATCGGTCATGGGTGCTCCTTAGATGAGGTTCTTGGATTCGAGGAAGTCCACCAGGCGGGCGGCGGCGGTGGAGCCCCCGTCGATGATCTCGCCGCGCTCGCGCTCCGGGCGGCGTTCGATGCCGACCATGATGGCGCGCGGGTGCGTGAAGTCGTCCGGGTTCACGCCCAGCTCCGCCAGCGTGACCGTGTGCAGTTCCTTCTTCTTGGCCGCCATCAGGCCCTTGAAGTTGGGGTAGCGCGGATCCGCGAAGCCGTCGGCGACGGACACCACGGCCGGAAGCTGCGCGCTGAGCTCCACGGTCGCCGCCTCGCGGGCCTGGGTGGCGCGGACGGAATCGCCGTCGATAGACAGCTCAGTGAGATTGGTCAGCGCGGGCCAGCCCAGCAGCTCCGCAACGAACGGTGCCATGACACCGGCGGCGCCGTCGGACGACATTCCGCCTGCGACAACGAGGTCGTAGCCCTGCTTCTCGACGAGCTTCGCCAACACCTCACCAGTAAGCGTCACATCCGCACCGGTGAGTGCGTCGTCTGAGACGATGTACGCCTCGCTTGCGCCCATGGCGATGCCGCGACGCACCGAGTCCGCGGAGGACTCCGGGCCCACGCTCAGGATCTCCACCTCAACGCCTTCGCCGGCCTCAGCGATGCGGAGGGCGGCCTCGACGGCGCGCTCGCTGACCTCGTCGGCGACAACGTCACCGGAGCGGTCCGTCAAACCCGTCTCCAGGCTCATTTCGCGGTCACTGTACGTGTCCGGCACTTCTTTCAGCAGCACAGCAATGCGCACGGCCACTCCTTGCTCTTCGGGGTTCTTCGGGCGTTTGCGGGTTCACAATCGCAGTGCAGTTTAACGCACCGCTAGAAGTCGAATCCCCCGAAGTCGAACCCGCCGCCGTCGCCGAAACCGCCACCGAAGTCGCCGCCGCCCATGTCGCCCATGTCGCCCGCGCCGTCGAGGCCGCCGCCCATGTCGCCCATGTCGCCCGCGCCGTCGCCCAACCCGCCGGCCTCAAACGCCTGCGCGGAGGCCGCGCCGGACATGCCGGCGAACATGCTGGAGTAAAACATCATGGAGCTTGCGGCCCACACACCGGTCATCATCGCCGGCGCCCACCACGCGGTGGAGTACCAGCCCGCCGGCACCGGGCGGCCCGCCACTGCGCCACCGGGGTAGTAGTGCGGGGTTTGCTCGGTAGCGTACGGCGAGGCCGTCACCTGGGAGCCGTCCTGCTGGGTGACCGTGCGCTGCTCGGTGACGCGGCCGGCCTGGCGCTGGCCCTCCAGCTCCGGCAGCTGCGGGCCGGCGGGCAACCCCATGATCTCGCGGGCGGCGTTGACGTAGTGCAGACCCTCCAGGGCGGACTCGCGGGCAAGCATGGCCTGCTTGACGGAACGTGCGTCGCTCAGCCCGGCGGACGCCGCGTTAAACCGCTCGGACGCGTCGGCCATTGCCTGCTTGGACGCGGCGTCGTTGCCGGAGATGTTGAGTACTTGGGAGCCGAGGCGGTCGGTCCACCGCTTGGCGTCGGCGTACGCGTCGTCGAAAGACAGCTGCTGCTGCTGAGCCACCTGGCGCCGCGACGGCTGCACTTGCCTCGGCCCGGAGAACATCATGGGCAAAAACAGCAGCGGGCCGAAGAGGAAGAGGAGGAAAATCAATCCGAACACGGTGGCTCCTTAGTGCGTCTAGTCACGTGTTTGGTTCAACCGTACCGGCTGCGCTAACATTCCGAACAGCGCTTTTCGGCGCATGGGAATGTCGTATAGTGGCTAATACCTCAGCCTTCCAAGCTGAAGACGCGGGTTCGATTCCCGTCATTCCCTCAGCACAAACACACCGGTTCCGGTTGCGGGGCCGGTGTTTTTGTGCCCTCAATGCGGACAGTTATTTGGCCCCCGCTACAATGACTGACCTGAACCGCACACGTGCAGCGGATGTGGTTCACACCGTGCGGTTTCACCGCTACGGGGCGTGGCGCAGTTTGGTAGCGCACCTGCTTTGGGAGCAGGGGGTCGCAGGTTCAAATCCTGTCGCCCCGACAAAGGCGGGCCCGTCGAGTACGGGCCCGCCGCACATAAAACATCTGACAAACGTTGTTTCGATCTAGTAGGAGAAATCCGTGAAGACTTCCGTCGACAAGCTCAGCGACACCCGCGTGAAGCTCAACGTCAGCGTGCCGTTCGACGAGCTGGGCAAGGAAATCGACCAGGCCTACAAGGCCATCGCCCAGCAGGTCAACATCCCGGGCTTCCGTCGCGGCAAGGCTCCGCGCCAGCTGATCGACGCGCGCTTCGGCCGCGGCCCCATCTTGGAGCAGGTTGTCAACGACATGCTGCCGACCCGCTACGAGCAGGCCCTGGCGGAAAACGACCTGAACCCGCTCGGCCAGCCGGAGATCGAGGTCACCAAGATCGAGGACAACGACGTCGTCGAGTTCACCGCCGAGATGGACGTGCGCCCTGAGATCCAGGTGCCGGACTTCTCCGCGATCTCCGTGAAGGTGCCGGAGCTCAAGCTTGACGACGAAGCGGTGGACGCCGAGCTGGACACCCTCCGCGAGCGGTTCGGCGAGCTGAAGGACACCTCGCGCAAGCTGAAGAAGGGCGACTTCGCCATTATCGACCTCGAGGCAACCCTCGACGGTGAGAAGCTGGAGGACGCTTCCGCTGAGGGCCTGACTTACCGCGTCGGCGCCGACGACCTGATGGACGGCCTGGACAAGGCCATCAAGGGCCTGAAGACCGGTGAAGACGCCGAGTTCACCTCCGAGATTCAGTACGGCGAGCACAAGGGCGAGGAAGCGACCGTGAAGGTCACCGTCCAGCAGACCAAGGAGCGCAAGCTTCCGGAGCTCGACGATGACTTCGCGCAGCTCGCGTCCGAGTTCGACACCGTCGAGGAGCTGCGTAACTCCACCCGCGAGCAGGTGGAGGAGAACGCCAAGGCGCAGCAGGCCGCGGACATCCGCGACGAGGTGCTGAAGACGGCGCTGGCGCAGTCCGAGTTCGCCCTGCCGGAGTCCGTAGTGGACGAGCAGGTGCACAACCAGCTCCACCAGCTGCTGGGCCAGATGGCGCACGACGAGAACGCGCTTGCGCAGCTGCTCGAGGCGCAGGGCACCACCCGCGAGGAGTTTGACAAGCAGTCCCGCGAGCAGGCCGAGGAGTCCGTGCGTACCCAGCTGTTCTTGGATGCGGTTGCGGACCAGGAGCAGCCGGAGGTCTCCCAGCAGGAGTTGACCGACCATATCCTGTTCACCGCTCAGTCCTACGGCATGGACCCGAACCAGTTTGTGGCCCAGCTGCAGCAGTCCGGCCAGATTGCCAACCTCTTCTCCGACGTGCGCCGCGGCAAGGCGCTGGCCATCGCCATCTCCCGCACCCAGGTTGAGGACGAGGCTGGCAACAAGGTCGACCCGAACGAGTACTTCGGCGAGATCGAGGAGGATGCGGACGATGTTGTCGAGGGTGGGGACACCGCCGAGGCAGCCGAGTCCGACGAGAACTAGGCCTTCTCGCGCGTGCTAGAGGCCGGGGCGTACATTCGCCCCGGCCGTTTTGGCCTTTCTGGGCGCGGGCGTTGACACTTTCCGCAGGAATCCCTTAGGCGGGCCCTAAACGCCCAGGTCGCGAAAATGACCCGGCGGAATCTGTCAGAGCCGTCCCCGGCCGGCGGCGCCCACCCGCCGCTGCAAACTCCACCCGTACGCCGGTAGCGAACAGGCTCGGAGTTGACCAACCTCGCGAGTAGGGTAGGGGCGTTACTGGATGAACTAGCAAAGGAGCGTCTGTTATGACTTCCCCGACCCAAGGCATGAACCTGGGAGACTCCGTTTATGAGCGTCTCCTCCGGGAGCGCATTATCTTCCTGGGCCAGCAGGTGGACGACGAGATTGCGAACAAGCTCTGCGCCCAGATTCTGCTGCTGTCGGCGGAGGATCCGACGCGCGATATCAACCTGTACATCAACTCGCCCGGCGGTTCCGTGACCGCTGGTATGGCGATTTACGACACGATGAAGTACTCCCCGTGCGACATCGCCACCTACGGCATGGGCCTGGCCGCGTCCATGGGCCAGTTCCTGCTCTCGGGCGGCACGAAGGGCAAGCGTTATGCCCTGCCGCACGCGCGCATTATGATGCACCAGCCGTCCGCTGGCGTGGGCGGCACCGCCGCCGACATTGCGATTCAGGCGGAGCAGTTCGCTTCCACGAAGCGCGAGATGGCTGAGCTCATCGCTGAGCACACCGGGCAGTCTTTCGAGCAGATCACCAAGGACTCGGACCGCGACCGTTGGTTTACCGCCATGGAGGCCAAGGAGTACGGCATCGTGGACCACGTCATCGAGAACGCCGCCCAGGCGGGCGAGCACTCCATCGGCGAGAACTAAGGCACACGAGGATTAAAGGAGATACCCACCATGACTTTCCAAATGCCCAACTCCCGCTACGTGCTGCCGCAGTTCCTGGAGGAAACCAGCTTCGGCACGAAGCAGATCGACCCGTACGGCAAGCTCTTTGAGGAGCGCATTGTCTTCCTGGGCACCCAGGTGGACGACACGTCGGCGAACGACATCATGGCGCAGCTTTTGGTGCTGGAGTCCCAGGACCCGGACCGCGACATCACCATGTACATCAACTCCCCGGGCGGTTCCTTCACCGCGCTGATGGCTATTTACGACACGATGCAGTACGTCCGACCGGACGTGCAGACCGTGTGCCTGGGCCAGGCGGCCTCCGCAGCCGCAGTGATCCTCGCCGCGGGAGCGCCGGGCAAGCGCGCGGCGCTGCCGAACTCCCGCGTATTGATCCACCAGCCGGCGACCCAGGGCACCCAGGGGCAGGTGTCGGACTTGGAAATCCAGGCCGCCGAGATCGAGCGCATGCGCCGCCTGATGGAGGAGACGCTTGCGCACCACACGGGCCGCACCGCCGATCAGGTCCGCATTGACACGGACCGCGACAAGATCCTCACCGCCTCCGAGGCTGTGGATTACGGGATCATCGACCAGGTCTTCGATTACCGCAAGCTCAACGGCTAAGAGCAAACGACAACGCGCCCGGGTTCCTCCCGGGCGCGTTTTGCTTATCGACGTCTACCTTCGGCTACTCAGCCGCCGGATTCTCGCAGAACGTCACCGCGTTGCGGATAGCCTCCGGAGCGGATTCGAAGTCTTCGCGTGCCCAGCACGCGCCGTTGTCCCCGGTGCCCTTCGGGTCCACGGACACCCAGCCGCCGTCCTTGGCCGCCCAGTAGTAGTCCTGGCCGTCATCCGTTACGGTGCGGGCCCACTCGCGGTCGCAGAACGTGCTGTACTCCTGGTTGCCGGAGGCCGCGCCTTGGGTCGGCCAGGCGCACGTGGCGCCGGGGCGGTTGTCCACGATCGTTTCGCGCACCGGCGCTGGGGCAGGGGCCGGCTCGCGCGCGACGTTGCCGGAGTTGGAGTTGCCCGAGCTGCTGGAGCGGCGCTTGCTGGAGCTGGTGGAGGTGCGGGTAGACGTCGACGTCTTGGTGGAAGTGGACGAAGACCTCTCGGACGAGGAGGAGGTGGTGGTGCTCGAGGTCGACGTTTCCTCTTCGTCTGGCTCGGTCTCGGTGGTGGTCGGCGTCGGGGTGGCGGTGGTGCTCGTCTGCGGGAAGTCGAGCACCGGCTCCGCCAGGCGCACCTCGTCCGCGCTGGAGTCCGAGCAACCGGTCAGCAACGACGCGGCGAGGGCGGCTGCGGCGACGGCGGAAAATGTGCGGCTGCGGTTCACGTGTCGGGTCCTTTCAGGGTGCGCTTTAACGTGTCCAGGCTAGCGGATTACTCGGCGAGGAACTGCGTCAGTGCGGAAACAAACGCCTCCGGGTGCTCAATCGCCACTTGGTGGGCCGCGGGGTCGATCACCACGCTGTGCGACGGGCCGGAGACCCCGGCGGCGATTTCCTCGAGTTTCTCCGGCGGGCACGTCGGATCGGAGGCGCCGGCGATGGTGAGCACCGGGCAGGTGATTGCGCCCAGTTCGTCTGCGAAGTCCCAGGTGGCCAGCGCGCGGCCGTTTTGGGCGTACCCCTGGTCGTCCACGGAGTCGATCATCGCCGCCACGCGCTCGACCACCTCGGGGTGGTTCTCGCGGAAGGCGTCGGTGAACCAGTTGCCCATCAGGGAGGGGGTGAGGCCGGAGGTGCCGTCGTGAAGCGCGACGCGCGTCTTTTCGGCCCACGCCTTTTCACCGCCGAGGAAGGCCGCGGTGGCGGCGAACACGGCCTTGTCCACGCGTTTGCTGTTTGCGGCGAGCCACTGCGCGATCGCGCCGCCGAGAGAGATGCCGACGACGGTGAAGCGGTCCACGCCGAGCTCGTCCAGCGCGGCGAGCACGTCGCGCCCGAGCGTGCCCACGCCCTCCGGGTCTTCCTCAGGCACCCCGGACCCGCTGTGGCCGCGGTGGTCGACGGTAATCACGCGGTAGCCCGACAACGCCGGGATCACCTCAGACCAGGCCTCGTGGGTGGTGGCGATGGAGCTCAGCAGCACGACTGCCGGGCCGTCGGGGGAACCAAATTCGTGGGTGCGAAGAAACGTCATGGGCCCCATTGTGGCGGTTTTCCCACGCAAGCGCCCGGATAATCCCCCGGTGTCGGGGCGCGGGGTACGGTTTGACGCAACCATTACACTCGGTTGGGATCGACCGAAGACGGGAGTAGATAGGCGCATATGGCAACCACGCACGACAGCGCGAACCTGCTCAAGTGCTCTTTCTGCGGGAAGAGCCAGCAGCAGGTGCGAAAGCTCATCGCCGGCGGCGGCGTCTACATCTGCGACGAGTGCATCGAGCTGTGCAACGAGATCATCGAGGAAGAGCTTGCCGGCGCGCAGGCGAAGGGCGACGCGTCCGACCCGGACCGGCTGCCGCGCCCGAGCGAGATCACGGCGTTTTTGGACGAATACGTCATCGGCCAGGACACCGCGAAGAAAACGCTGGCGGTGGCGGTGTACAACCACTACAAGCGCATTAAGGCGGAATCCTCCAACGTGACCAGCCGCAAGCGCGATGAGGATGTGGAGATTGCCAAGTCCAACATCCTGTTGCTGGGCCCGACCGGCTCCGGCAAAACCTATCTGGCGCAGACGTTGGCACGCATGCTCAACGTGCCGTTCGCCATCGCGGACGCCACCAGCCTGACCGAGGCGGGCTACGTGGGCGAGGACGTGGAGAACATCCTGCTCAAGCTGCTGCAGGCGGCGGACTTCGACGTCAACCGCGCGCAGCACGGCATCATTTACGTCGACGAGGTGGACAAGATCTCGCGCAAGTCCGAGAACCCGTCGATCACACGCGATGTGTCAGGGGAGGGCGTGCAGCAGGCGCTGCTGAAGATCTTGGAGGGCACCACCGCCTCCGTGCCCCCGCAGGGTGGGCGCAAGCACCCGAACCAGGAGTTCATCCAGGTGGACACCACGAACATCCTGTTCATCGTGGCGGGCGCGTTCGCGGGCCTGGACAAGGTGGTCGCGGAGCGCGTGGGCAAGAAAGGTATCGGCTTCGGCGCCGAGATCGATTCGAAGGACCAGCGCGACGAGGCTGACCTGCTCGCACAGGTGCAGCCGGGCGATCTGGTCAAGTTCGGCCTCATCCCGGAGTTCATCGGCCGTTTGCCCATCATCGCGCACGTCAACGACCTAGACCGCGAGTCGATGAAGCGCGTGCTCACCGAGCCGAAGAACTCGCTGGTCAAGCAGTACAAGCGCCTGTTTTCCATGGATAGCGCCGAGCTCACGGTCACTGACGAGGCGCTCGGCGTCATCGCGGACAAGGCCGCGGAGCGCAAGACTGGCGCGCGTGGTCTGCGCGCGATCATGGAAGAGCTCCTTGTGCCCATCATGTACGAGTTGCCGGATCGCGAGAATGTCGCCGAGGTCATCGTCGACGGGGCTGTGGCGCGCGGCGAGGGGGAACCGAAGTTCGTCGAGGCGGAAGAGCAGCGCTCCGCTTAGCCGCGCTCCTTCGGCCTCTACACAATCCGGCCTTCGTCGCCGTAGATGTCGAAGTACTCGTCCGGCTCCGCATCCTCCGCCGGCGCAGGCGCGGCCTCCAGGTAGGACTCGTAGCCTGAGTAAGAGATGTTCGAGGTCAAAAACGCCAGCACGGTGTCGATGACCATCCGTCGCATGCCGTCGACGTTGTGGCGGCTTTCCATGTCCACCCGCGACAGGTGTTGCGCGGTCGTGGCGTTGCTCACCCGGAAGAAGCACAGCGACGAGATCAGGGTGAGTAGATCCACGGCGGTGATGCCGGGGCGGAACGCACCGGCGTCTTGGCCGGCGAGGAGCAGCCGCTCGGCGTGGAGTGTGACGTCGCGTACGTCGGTGAACTGGGCGGCGTCCTCGGCCTCTACGGCTGGGTCCAGGTTCTCCCGCAGCACCAATCGCACGGCCTCGGGGTTATCTAGGAACGCGTGGTAGAGCGCATCGACGAACCTGCGCATGCCTTCCACCGGCACGGCGTGGGAGCGGTTGAGAACGTCTTCCGGCGGCGCTAAGCAATCTACGGCGTGCCGCAGCGCCGCCAGGTAGAGACCGCGCTTGTCGCCGAAGTGGTAATGGATCATCCGCTTGGTCATGCCGGTGCGCTTGGCCAACGTCTCCACCGTCACGCCGGCGTAACCCTTGCTGGAAAAGGCAGCCACCGCGGCGCGCACAACTGCGTCGGGGGAAGGTATGCCGGAAACCGCGTCGGCCACGTCCTGCCCCTTTCACTCGTAGTACCTCTCAATCGTGCATCAGATGCCCGTTGCCGGTCGCATAGCGCTGAATTTCCGCCCCGGGCGGGGGTAGGTTGGCAGTGAAAACTTCCCCGACGCAAAGGAATGAACACATGTCTAAGATTGTGGTGACCGGTGCAGCCGGCAACATCGCGTACTCCCTGCTGTGGCGCATCGCTGCGGGCGGCGTCTTCGGCGAGGAGCCGGTGGACCTGACCCTGCTGGAGATCCCGGATGCGGTGCGCGCCGCTGAAGGCACTGCCATGGAGCTTGCTGATTCGGCGCTGCCGCTGGTGCGAAACGTGGAGGTCACCGACGACGCCACGAAGGCGTTCGACGGGGCGGAGGCGGCATTTTTGGTCGGCGCGAAGCCGCGCGGCAAGGGCGAGTCCCGCGCCGACATGCTCGCCGCCAACGGCAAGATCTTCATCGGCCAGGGCGAGGCAATCAACAACGGTGCGGCAGACAATATCCGCGTGCTCGTGGTGGGCAACCCGGCGAACACCAACGCGTACATCGCGTCCAAGGCGGCGCCGGACGTGCCCCGTGACCGCTTCAACGCTTTGATGCGTCTGGACCACAACCGGGCACAGTCCATGCTGGCGGACCGCCTTGGGGTGGCGTCGAGAAGCATTGAGCGCCTCGTGGTGTGGGGCAACCACTCGGATACCCAGTTCCCGGATGTCACCTACGCCACCGCCGAGGGCAACCCTGTGGAGGTGGACCGCGACTGGTACACCGGCGAGTTCATCCCGCGCGTGGCTAAGCGCGGCGCCGAGATCATCGAGGTGCGCGGCAAGTCCTCCGCCGCCTCCGCGGCATCGGCGTCCGTGGATCACATGCGCGACTGGGTTCAGGGCACGGGGCAGCGGTGGGCGACGGTAGCGTTGCCGTCGACAGGCGAGTACGGCGTGGACGACGGTCTCGTGTTCGGCTTCCCTGCTACCAGCGACGGCACCTGGCACATCGTGGAGGGCCTCGAGCTTAACGACGACCAGCGGGCGCGCATCGACGCCAACATCGAGGCCCTGCGCGAGGAAGCCGCGATCGCCGACAAGCTGTTTTAGCCCGCTGGTTAAGATAGGGCGCGTGACTGAGAACGATCTGAACCGCGCGAACGAACTGCCCAAGTCGTGGGAGCCCAGCGACCACGAACGCGACCTGTACGAAGGTTGGGTTGACGCCGGTTATTTCACGGCGGATCCGGCCTCGGACAAGCCCGCGTATTCCATTGTGCTGCCGCCGCCGAACGTGACCGGCCAGCTGCATATGGGCCACGCGCTCGACCACACCCTGATGGATTCGCTGGTGCGCCGCAAGCGCATGCAGGGCTACGAGGTGCTGTGGTTGCCGGGCATGGACCACGCCGGCATTGCCACCCAGACCAAGGTGGAGGCGAAGCTCAAGGCGGAAGAGGGCAAGGACCGCTACGACTACGGGCGCGACGAGTTCATCGACCGCGTCTGGGAGTGGAAGGAGCAGTACGGCGGCACCATCACCACGCAGATGCGTGCGATCGGCGACTCGGTGGACTGGTCGCGGGAGCGCTTCACGCTGGATGATGGGCTCTCGCGCGCCGTGCAGACCATCTTCAAGCAGCTCTACGACCGCGGTCTGGTCTACCGCGACTACCGGCTGGTGAACTGGTCGCCGGTGCTGGAGACCGCCGTGTCCGACATCGAGGTGGTGTACAAGGACGTCGAAGGCGAGTTCGTGTCCCTCCGCTACGGCTCGCTTTCCGACGACGAGCCGCACCTGGTGGTGGCCACTACGCGCGTGGAGACCATGCTTGGCGACGTCGCTATCGCCGTCCACCCGGACGACGAGCGCTACGCCCACCTGGTGGGCCAAGAGTTCGACCACCCCTTCCGCGACGACTTGAAGATCCAGGTCATCGCCGACGACTACGTGGACATGGAGCTGGGCACCGGTGCGGTGAAGATCACCCCGGCGCACGACCCGAACGACTACGAGATGGGCCTGCGCCACGATTTGGACATGCCGATCGTCATGGACGAGAAGGGCCGCATCACCGATACCGGCACGAAGTTCGACGGGATGAGCCGCGAGGACGCGCGCGTGGCGGTGCGCGAGGCGCTGGCGGAGCAAGGCCGCATTGTCAAGGAAGTGCGCCCGTACGTGCACTCCGTGGGGCACTCGGAGCGCTCCGGCGAGCCGATCGAGCCGCGTTTGTCCCTCCAGTGGTTTGTCAAGGTCGACGAGCTGGCGACAATGGCCGGCGAGGCGGTGCGCTCCGGTGACACGGTGATTCACCCGGAGTCCATGGAGAAGCGCTACTTCGACTGGGTGGACAACATGCACGACTGGACCATTTCGCGCCAGCTGTGGTGGGGCCACCGCATCCCGATCTGGTACGGCCCGGCCGACGAAAACGGCGAGCGCGACGTGGTCTGTGTGGGGCCGGATGAGCAGCCGCCGGCGGGTTACGAGCAGGACCCGGACGTGCTGGACACCTGGTTCTCGTCTGCCCTGTGGCCGTTTTCCACGATGGGCTGGCCGGAGAAGACCCCGGAGCTGGAGAAGTTCTACCCGACCACGGTTTTGGTCACCGCCTACGACATCCTGTTTTTCTGGGTGGCGCGCATGATGATGTTCGGCACCTTCGCCGGGCAGGAAACTCCTGACGTCCTTGGGGCCGGAGCGGAGCAGAGGCCCCAGGTCCCGTTCGAGCACCTGTACCTGCACGGGCTGGTGCGCGACGAAAAGGGCCGCAAGATGTCTAAGTCCCTGGGCAACGGCATCGACCCGATGGACTGGGTGGAGCGTTACGGTGCGGACGCGCTGCGCTTCGCCCTGGCCCGCGGCGCCAACCCGGGCGTGGATCTGCCCATCGGCGAGGACCACGCCACCGCCGCCCGAAACTTCGCCACGAAGCTGTTCAACGCCACGAAGTTCGCGCTGATGAACGGCGCCCACGTGGGAGAGCTGCCGGCACGCGAGGCACTCACGGACGCGGACCGCTGGATCCTCGACCGCGCCGAAGAGGTGCGCGCCAAGGTGGATGCCTACCTGGACGACTACCAGTTTGCCAAGGCCAACGAGGCCCTCTACCACTTCGCGTGGGACGAGCTGTGCGACTGGTACCTGGAGATTGCCAAGACCCAGATCCCGCGCGATGACGCTGGCGCGTCATCGGAAGCGCAGGAGCGGGGCCGCTCCACCCGGGTCGTGCTCGGCCGCGTGCTCGACGTGGTGCTGCGCCTGCTGCACCCCACCATGCCGTTTGTCACCGAGGTGCTGTGGAAGGCACTCACCGGCGAGGAGACCGTCACGCTGGCGGCGTGGCCGACCGCGCAGGACACCAACGGCGGCGCCGACACCGACAAGCAGGCCCGCGCCCGCGTGGAAGACGCCATCAAGCTCATCACCGAGCTGCGCCGTTTCCGCTCCGACCAGGGGGTCAAGCCCTCGCAGAAGGTGCCCGCACGCGTGGACTTCGCTTCCGCCGACTTGGCTGGTCTCGAAGACGTGGTCCGCCAGATTGCCAGGGTGGAACGGCCTGGGGAGGACTTTGCAGCGTCCGCAAGCATTGAAATGCGTTTGAGCACAACCAACCTCGACGTCGCACTCGACACTTCCGGCACCGTCGACGTGGCCGCCGAGCGCAAGCGCCTGGAAAAGGAGCTCGCGGCGGCGCAGAAGGAGCTGGACACCACGGGCGGCAAGCTGTCCAACGAGCAATTCCTGGCTAACGCGCCGGAAGCCGTCGTGGAAAAGATCAAGGTGCGCCAGCAGGTGGCCCAGGAAGAATTCGAACGCGTCACCGCCCGCCTGGGCCAGCTGCCGGAGGCGTAAGTGGCGGACGAAGAGTTTGAGCTGCCGGAACTGCCCGAGCAGTACGACATCCAACAGACTGACACCGGGCTCACGCTCAACCTCGGCGCGCCGGGGGAGGGGCGGTCGGTAGACGAGCCCGCACCGCGCGGGGTAAGCGAGGAGGATCTCGCGGCACTCGCGCAGGTGGAGGCGGAGCTCACCGCACGCTGGCCGGAGACGGACATCGACCCGTCGCTGGAGCGCATCGAGCTGCTCATGGATTACCTGGGCGAGCCGCAGAAGTCCTTCAAGGTCATCCACGTCGCGGGCACTAACGGCAAGACGTCCACGGTGCGGATGGTGGAGTCGCTGCTGCGCTCCTTCGGCAACCGCGTGGGGCGTACGACCAGCCCGCACCTGCAGTCGGTCACCGAGCGCATCGGCATCGACGGCGAGCCGATCCACCCTGCCGATTTCGTGCGCATCTACCGGGAGATCGAGCCGTACATCCGGATGGTGGACGAGCGCACCGGCGTGCCGATGAGCTACTTCGAGGTCATGGTCGGTCTGGCCTTCGCGGCGTTCGCGGACGCGCCGGTGGACGTCGCGGTGGTCGAAGTAGGGATGGGCGGGCGCTGGGACGCGACCAACGTTGTCGACGCGGACGTGGACGTGATCATGCCCGTCGGGCTCGACCACACCGACTACCTGGGCGAGACGCTCGGGGAGATCGCCGGAGAGAAAGCGGGCATTATCCGCAGCGCCGACGCCGTGGCCGTGATTGGCCAGCAGGACCCGGACGCCATGCGGGTGATCCTGGAGCGCACGGTGGAGATCGGTGCGCCGGTGGCACGCTACGGCCAGGAGTTTGGCGTGGCCGTCTCCGAGGTGGCCGTGGGCGGGCAGACGCTTACGCTGAAGGGCCTGTCCGGCGAGTACGCGGATGTGTTCGTCCCGCTATCTGGCCCGCACCAGGCGCACAACGCCTCGGTCGCGCTGGCGGCGGTGGAGGCGTTCCTGGGCGCGTCGTCGGAGCGCACACTGGACGCCGACACCGTGCGGGAAGGTTTCGCGGCCACCACTTCGCCGGGCCGGTTGGAGCGCGTGCGCGCGACCCCCACCACGTTCATCGACGCCACCCATAACCCCCACGGCGCGCAGGCCTTGGCGGCGGCGATCGGGCGCGACTTCGACTTCACCCGCCTTATCGGCGTGCTTGGCATCCTCGGCGACAAGGACGCGCGCGGGATCATGGAGGCGCTCGAGCCGGTGCTCACGGAGGTGGTGATCACCCAGAATTCCTCCCTGCGCGCAACGGATGCGTACGAGTTGGCAGAAACCGCCCGCGAGGTCTTCGGCGACGAGCGCGTCCACGTGGAGGAGCACCTCCCGTCCGCCTACGCGCTCGCCGTGGAACTCGCCGAGGAGGCGCTGGCAGAGGTCGGTGTGCAGTCCGGCTCCGGTGTGATCATCACCGGCTCTGTGGTCACTGCCGGCGAGGCGCGCGCCATGTTTGGAAAGGACCCGCAATGAAACGCCGCAACCAACAGATGGGCCCGCTCGGCCCTGGGCAGCAGCCCGTCAAGGACCCGATGTCGGGGCTGACCGGCGTGCTGTCCGGCACGCTGATCATGGAGGCCATCACCGTGCTGCTCATCCTCACCGTGATCTTGAAAGTCGACGATGGGGTGCACTGGACCACCTTCAACTGGGTCTACATCACCGTCGTCGGGCTCGCCCACGTGGTGATGGCGTTCTTCCAGAAGAAGCCCGCCGCGCTGTGGATCGACCTGGCGCTGCAGATCCCGCTGATCTTCGGCTTTTTCATCCACTGGTCCGTCACGGCGGTTGGCATCATCTTCGGCATTGTCTGGTACTTCGTTATCCGCATGCGCTCGGAGATCGTGCAGCGCATGCGCGGCGGCTACCTCACCACCCAGCACTTGGGCACTTAGAGATCCTTGCGCAAGATTTTGCCGGCGGCGTTGCGTGGGATTTCGGCGACGAACTCCACTGCGCGCACCTTCTTGTAGGCGGTGACGCGCTGCGCAACCCACGCCATGACGGTGTCTTCGTCTAGGCCATCCTGCTTCACGACGAAAGCCTTCGGCACCCCGCCGCGCTCGGCCACAGCCACGTCATCGACGAGTGGGTGCGTAAGCAGCAGCGCCTCCAGCTCGGCGGGGGCGACCTGGAACCCGTGGTACTTGAACACGTCCTTCGCGCGGTCGACCACCGTGACGGTTTCGTCCGGGTTTACGCGGGCGATGTCACCGGTGCGCAGCCAGCCGTCCGTGATGGCGGTTTGCGTGGCGGTGGGGTTGTCCACGTAGCCGCGCATGACTTGAGGGCCCTGGACCTGCAGTTCGCCGGCGGTGCCGTCCGGCACCTCCGCGCCAGTGTCGACGTCCACGATGCGAAACTGCGTGTTGGGCAGCGCGAACCCGATGGTGCCGGGGTTCGAACGCCCGGCGATGCCCACGTGGGTCACAGGGGAAGACTCCGTGGTGCCGTAGCCCTGGAGCACGACCACGCCGAGGCGCTCCTCAACGCGGCGGGCCACAGACTCGCTCAGCGGCGCGGCCCCGCAGACCATGTGCGCGGTGGTGGCGAAATCTGCGGGGTCGACGTTGGGGGAGTTCGCGAGAGCGAGCGCAATCGGCGGGGCGATGTAACTCAGCTCGATGCCGTGGCTGCGGTGGGCCGCGGCGAACGCGGCGAGATCGAAGCGTGCGGCGGTGAACACGTGGCGCCGGGCCGCAAGCGACGACAGCAGCAGCGTGTTTAGCCCGTAGATGTGGGAAAACGGCAGGGGAGCTGCCACCCGCGTGCCCTCGCCGATGCCGCTGGTGGCGAGCGCGGCGTTGAACTGGGCGGCGTTCGCCGCGATCGAACGGTGGGTCAGTTCCACGCCCTTGGCAAGACCGGTGGTGCCGGAGGAAAACGGGATGGCGGCCACCGAGTCCGGGTCGGCCGGGTCGAAAGCCGCTCCTGGCCCCGGGGCCAGGTCGCCCGGTTCGACGCGGTGGGTGGTGCCGGCGACGCTAGACAGGCGCGAAGCTTCGGCGTCGATAAGCGAAGACCCGATGAGCGCCGCGGCCGCGCCGGTTCGGGCGACCGCGAGCAGAGCCACCGCGAAATCGATCGAGTTGGAAAGCCGCAGCTCCACCACGCTGCCGGGGCCGACGCCGCGGCTGCGCAAGCGCACGGCAGCGGCGTTTGCGAGTTCGGCGAGCTCGCCGTACGTGACCGTGCGGCCGGTATCGATTTCGGTGATGGCGGGCAGCGCGACGTCGGTGGGGACCATGCGGTCGAAAGCTGTGCCGGGCAGGGTGATGTCCGGAAGCGGACTGCTGTGCACCATGGCAAACAAGGCTACGGTATTGCCCATGCGCATCGTGAGCTTCGTTCTGGCGGCCGTGTTCTCCCTCGTCGCGGTGGTGGCCGTCTACACCTCGTTGCCGGGGTGGGCGGGTACGGCGGCGATTGTCGCGGCAGGGCTGTTTTTGGTTCTGGGGTTCTACGAGCAGTACAAGCTGCGCGAGGAGGTTGCTCCCACGCTTGACGACGAAAAGCGGGCCACCGTGCAGCGCATGAAAGACGAGGGCAATTTCCAGCTGGCAGTGCAGCAGGTGCAGCTATGGTTCCGGGGGACCTCACCTGAGGAAGCAGCGCGCATCGTGCGGGAGGCTTAAATAGGACTTTGGGGTAAGGTTTGAGGCTATGACTGAACGCACTCTCATCCTGATTAAGCCTGACGGCGTGGCAAACGGACACGTCGGCGACATCATCGCCCGCATCGAGCGCAAGGGCCTCAAGCTCGTGGAGCTGGACCTGCGCACCGCGGACCGCGAGACCGCGGAGAAGCACTACGCGGAGCACAAGGACAAGCCGTTCTTCGGTGAGCTGGTGGATTTCATTACCTCCGCCCCGCTGGTCGCCGGCATCGTTGAGGGCGAGCGCGCCATCGAGGCGTGGCGCCAGCTCGCTGGCGGCACCGACCCGGTGTCCAAGGCCACCCCGGGCACCATCCGCGGCGACTACGCGCTGTCCGTGGGGGAGAACGTCGTGCACGGCTCCGATTCGCCGGAGTCGGCCGAGCGCGAGATCGGCATCTGGTTCCCCAACCTCTAACGCACCGCACAGATGCACCGCAGCCAGTCGGCTGCGGTGCTTTTCACGTCTGGGGCGGGCATTCTTAGCATTCTCACGGACTTGTTGTATAAATAGGGTTGCATGTAACCGGACGGGTAGAAAGGCAGGCAGCAGTGGCAGCTCGCAGCGAGCAGGCAAGAGCGGTGGAGAAGCGCTCTGCAATCCTGGATGCGGCGATTACGCTATTGCTCTCCGAGGGGCTGAAAGGCGTCACGCACCGGCAGGTCGCAGCAGCGGCTTCGGTGCCGGTGGGATCCATCGGCTACTACTACTCCACGCGCGACAAACTTGTGGTCACCTGTTTCGACCGTCTGGTTGAGCGGCGTCGTGCGGCGTTTGCGCGGGCCACCGCGCAGGGGGCCGACCTGAAGGATCCGGTGTTTCTGGCTGAGGCCGCGGTCGATGTCGTTGCGTGCGGGCAACCGGGGCGCGCCCGCTCTGTGATCACGGCGTTTGTGGAGGCGCAGCGCGAGCCGAACGAGGTCGGGTCCAGCGTCGATCGCGCACTGCAGGAGCTCAAAGACATGATCGCCGAGATGCTGCGCAGCAGTGGCGTGGCGCAGCTGAGCTCAGCGCGTGTACTGCAGATCGTGGTGGGCACAGCGCTCACAGAGCAGCACCCGAACGCGCCGGTGGCGGCCGTGGCGGACCTGCTGCGGTTGGCGGAAAAGTAAACCCTCCCCGCGCTGCGTGGACCACTGTGCCACAATGGTCAGCGCAGGCGCCGCAGTGCGACGCCAGGAAACTTTCACACGTACCGCCCCGTGGGGCTCGCCGCGCGGCCGCTTCGGCACCATGCTGCCAGCGCCCGGCCCGCCCCAGCGTGGTGCGGCTGAGCAAAATTGGAGAGTGACGTATTGGCTGGTCACAAGGCATCCGTTGACAAGGGCGACACGCCGGAGAAGAAGACGTCTCGCAGGCGAGCGGTGAAAAAGACGGGGAAGAAGGCGGCGCCGCAAGCGCAGCCCGCGGACAACCCGTACGCGGCGTTCGACCGCTCGCAGCTGGCGGACAAGACTCGCGTGTTTACCCTGGCCAAAGCGCTAGGCGTGCCGTCTAAGGAGCTCGTGGTGGCGCTGTCCGAGCTGGGCGTGGTCAAGGTGGCGCAGTCCACGCTGACGCGGGCGGAAAGCGAGCAGCTTCTCGACGCCTTGGCGGCCACCGCCCCAGAGCACCCCGACTCCCCGGCAGCAGACGACGTCGCGGATGAGAAGATCCGCCAGCGCGTGCGCAAAGACGTGGAAAACGAGATCCACCAGATCGAGGAAAAGGTCGAGGCGGATCTGCGCGATCCCGCCGAGGAGGATCCGCTCACCGACGTGGAGCCTGCGGTCACCCCCGTCCCGGAGGAGACCACCAACCGGGCGCCGCTGTTTAAGGCTCCCGACCGCAAACGCCGCCGCGCCACCCGGGCTGCCGCGCCGACGCAGGAGGAGCAGCAGCGTGACGACGTCGCTTCGCCGGAGGGGGAACCGGAGGACGTCGATAGGCACGAGCCCGAACCGATCGAGGAGCCGAAGGCGATCAAGGGGTCCTCGCGCCTGGAAGCCCAGCGCCGACGCCGCACCGAAAAACGCGAGGAGCAGCGCAAACGCTCCCGCATTGTGAGCCAGGCGGAGTTCCTCGCCCGCCGCGAGTCCGTGGAGCGCCACATGGTGGTGCGCGAGCGCGACCGTCACGACGGCCACGGCAAGATCACGCAGGTCGCTGTGCTCGAGGACGGTCTGCTCGTCGAGCATTTTGTCACGGCGGAGAGCCAGTCCTCCATGATCGGCAACATCTACCTCGGGCGTGTGCAGAACGTGCTGTCCAGCATGGAGGCGGCCTTCATTGATATCGGGCAGGGCCGCAACGGCGTGCTCTACGCCAGCGAGGTGGACTGGAAATCCGCAGGTCTCGGCGGACGTTCGCGCCGCATCGAGCAGGCGCTCAAGTCCGGCGACCAAGTGCTGGTGCAGGTGACCAAGGACCCGGTCGGGCACAAGGGCGCGCGGTTGACCACGCAGATCTCCCTGGCAGGCCGCTACCTGGTGTACGTGCCGGGCGGTCGCAGTGCCGGCATCTCCCGCAAGCTGCCGGCGCCGGAGCGCAAGCGCCTGAAAGAGATCCTGAACAACGTGGTGTCCGGCAAGGGCGGGGCGATCATCAGAACGGCCGCGGAGAACGTGCCGGAGGAGGCGATCGCCGCCGACGTGAACCGCCTGCACAACCAGTGGACCGCGATCCAGAAGCAGGCGGAGAAGGAAAAGTCGTCGAAAGGCGCCAAGCCGGTCACCTTGTACGAGGAGCCGAACATCCTGGTCAAGGTCGTGCGCGACCTGTTCAACGAGGACTTCACGTCCCTCATCGTGGATGGGCGCAAGCCGTGGAACACCGTGCACGCCTACGTGCAGTCCGTCGCACCGGACCTGCTGGACCGTGTGGAGAAGTTCGACCGCGACGCGCACGACGGCAAGGACGCTTTTGAAGTCCACCGCATCGACGAGCAGCTGCAAAAGGCGCTGTCGCGCACCGTCTGGCTGCCCTCCGGCGGAACGCTCGTGATCGACCGCACCGAGGCGATGACCGTCATCGACGTCAACACCGGCAAGTTCACCGGCTCCGGCGGCTCGTTGGAGGAGACCGTGACCTCCAACAACCTCGAGGCCGCCGAGGAGATCGTGCGGCAGATCCGCCTGCGCGACATCGGCGGCATGATCATCATCGACTTCATCGACATGATCCTCCCCGAAAACCAGGAGCTCGTGCTGCGCCGCCTCAACGAAGCGCTCGGGCGTGACCGCACCCGCCACCAGGTCTCCGAGGTGACCTCGTTGGGCCTGGTGCAGATGACCCGCAAGCGCCTTGGCAACGGGCTTTTGGAGACCTTCTCTACCGAGTGCGAGTGCTGCGACGGCCGCGGCATCATTGTCACCGACGACCCGGTGGAGCACGACCCGTACTCCGAGCGCGGCCGCGACGAGCGCCGCGCAACCCGCAGCCGTGACAAAGACGCTGCCCAGGACGGCGGCCGCGAGGGTGACCGTGACGGCGGCCGCGAGCACAAACCGCGGAGTCAGCGTCGCTCCAAGCGCAAGCCCCTCAACGACGACGAGATGGACAACCTCCTCAACTCCATCTTCAGCGACGAGGGCCCCGCCCAGGAGGACACGCCCACCGACGCGGATTCGCGCGGTGATGCCGGGGTGACGGGGCCGGACGACTCGCTCGACGACGACGCGGACGGACGCCGCCGCTCGTCGCGGCGCCGCGGGCGCCGCGGTGGCAGCCGCGGGCGCGGGAAGCAGCCGGAAGCGCAGGACCAGCAAAAGCGCCACCCAGCGCCGGAGGACGCCACCCACGATGCGCCAGCGCACGAGCCGCAGCCGAGCTACGAGGACGCGGTGGAGGAGTTCGAGAACTCGCCGCGCCGCAAGCGCCGGACCCGCGGCAACTCCCGCTCGGACCACCGCCCTCGCCGCGAGGACTTCGCAGAGCCCGAACAGGCTCAGGAGGACACGCGCACCGAGGAGCGTGCGAATGCATCCGCGCCAGCGAAGCCATCCGCTAGCCGTCGAGGCCGGCGCCGCGCGGTGCGCAAATCCAACGCCTCGGTTGCGGCAGAGCGTGCAACCGCCCAAACCACCCAGGGCGGCGGCAAGGAAGATGCGGGTGCTGCGGAACGGCGTCGAGAAGCACAGGCTTCCCCGCGGCGCGGACGGCGGCGCGCTACGCGACGCAGCAGCTAGCGCGGTTTGGTAAAGCGCGAGGTGCCGGTGTAGTCTTGCCGAGTCGCTGTTTCGGGGCGTGCCGCCTCGTTGCCTACGCATGCGGGTACGGCTGGCTCGTTACCGGCCCCGAAGCGCTCAAACTGTTCCATTCCGCCCCTGTGCATGCCAGGGGCGGGCGAGTAGAGATAAGGGGTAACCCTCTATGTACGCGATCGTCAAGACCGGCGGCAAGCAGTACAAGGTTGCCGAGGGCGACCTCGTCAAGGTCGAGAAGCTTGAGGGTGAAGCAGGCGACAAGGTCGAACTCACCCCGATCCTTCTCGTTGATGGCGCAGACGTCACCTCCGGCGCGGACGCTCTGTCCAAGGTCAACGTGACCGCGGAGATCGTCGAGCACGGCAAGGGCAAGAAGGTCGACATTCTGAAGTACAAGAACAAGACCGGCTACAAGGTGCGCCAGGGCCACCGCCAGCCGCAGACCACCGTCAAGATCACCGGCATCAAGTAACCACTAGGAGAATTTGAACTATGGCACACAAGAAGGGTGCATCCAGCTCCGCGAACGGTCGTGACTCTGAGTCCAAGCGCCTCGGTGTGAAGCGCTTCGGTGGCCAGCAGGTCAAGGCCGGCGAGATCCTCGTTCGCCAGCGCGGCACCAAGTTCCACCCGGGCGACAACGTCGGCCGTGGCGGCGACGACACGCTGTTCGCGCTGACCTCCGGCTCCGTCCAGTTCGGCATCAAGCGCAAGCGCCGCATCGTCAACATCGTCCCGGCTGACGGCCAGGGCGTCGCTTCCGAGGTCCTCGAGCAGGCCGAGGCGGCAGGTGTTGTGGATGAAGGCACCGCCGCTGAGGCAACCGCCACCGCCTAAGCGCTGGTGAATCGGCGCCGCCGGTCCGAACGGGCCGGCGGCGCTTTTTGCATATCATCGTCCGTGTCAGAAAGAAAGGTGGGACCCCAACCATGGCCCAATTTGTTGATCGCGCAACGCTGCACCTGCAGGCCGGCGACGGCGGCCACGGCTGCGCGTCCGTCCACCGCGAGAAGTTCAAGCCGCTCGGCGGGCCGGACGGCGGCAACGGCGGGCACGGTGGCGACATCGTGCTCGAGGTGTCCACCCAGGTGCATACGTTGCTGGACTTCCAGTACCGCCCCCACGTCAAAGCCGGGCGTGGCGGCAACGGCGCGGGCGATTGGCGCAACGGTGCGCGCGGCGAAGACCTCGTGCTCGAAGTACCAGTCGGCACCGTCGTGCGCGACGAGGACGGTGAGGTACTAGCGGACCTGACCGTGCCGGGTACCCGCTTCATCGCGGCGGAGGGCGGCTACGGCGGCCTGGGCAACGCAGCGTTGGCGACGGCGAAGCGCAAAGCCCCCGGGTTCGCGCTCAAAGGCGAACCGGGGGAGGCGCATGACCTCATCCTGGAGCTGAAGTCGATGGCGGATGTGGGGCTGGTGGGGTTCCCGTCGGCAGGTAAGTCCTCGCTGATCTCGGTGGTGTCCGCCGCGAAGCCGAAGATCGCGGATTACCCGTTTACCACGCTTGCGCCGAACCTGGGTGTGGTCACGGTCGGCCACGACACGTTTACCATCGCGGACGTGCCGGGCTTGATCCCGGGCGCGAGCCAGGGCAAGGGGCTGGGCCTGGACTTCCTGCGCCACATCGAGCGCACCGCCGTGCTCGCGCACATCGTCGACGTGGCCACGATGGAGCCGGGCCGGGACCCGATCTCCGACATCGAGGCCCTCGAGCATGAGCTGGACACCTACGCCGACGAGCTCGACATGGATTCGGGCCTGGGCGACTTGCGCGAGCGCCCCCGCCTGGTGGTGCTAAACAAGATGGACGTCCCGGAGGCGAAGGAGCTCGCCGAGTTCTTGCGCGCGGACATCGAGGAGAGGTTCGGCTGGCCGGTGTATTTGATCTCCACCGCCACGCGCGAAGGGCTGGACGATCTGAAGTGGGCCATGTGGGACATTGTGAAGCGGTCCCGAAAGCAGCGTCGCAGCGTGCCTAGCGACGAACCGCAGGTGATCCGCCCCAACTTCGCCGGCCGCCGCCACGATGACGGTGGCATCGAGGTCGTGCGCGACCCCATGTACCCCGAGGGTTGGTTGGTCACGGGCGAGAAGGTGGAGCGCTGGGTGCGTCAGACCGACTTTGAAAACGACGAGGCCGTGGGCTACCTGTCCGACCGCTTGAACAAGGCGGGTGTGGAAGACATGCTGCGCAAGGCGGGTGCACATGAGGGCGACACCGTCACCATCGGCGAGATCTCCTTCGACTGGGAGCCGTCCATCGGCGGCGATCCCACGCTGGCCGGCCGCGGCCAGGACGCGCGCCTCAGCGGCACGGACCGCATCTCCGCGGCGGAGCGCAAGCGTGCTTCACAGGCCCGCCGCGGCCTGATCGACGAGTACGACTACGGCACAGGCGAAGAGGCGGACCGCGAGCGCTGGCAGGGCTAGGGCATCCACCTGCCAAACAGCAGGTCCATGGCGCCGCGGTGGCCGCGCTCGTTGGCCACCGCGTAGCCGCGCGGGGAGCGCCAGAAGATCCGGCCCCGCCGCCGCACGATCCGGCCGCGCTTGCGTAGGTGCGGGGCGTCGTCGTTGACCCGGTTGTGGTAGCGGCACAGCGGTGCCAGGTTGTCCAGGTTGGTTTCGCCGCCGTGCGCCCAGGGCACGATGTGGTGGGCCTCGCAGTGATCGGCGGCGCGGATGCAGCCCGGCGCGGAGCACACCGGCTGGGCCGCTCGTAGCAGGTCGCGCTGTTTGGCGTTGGCGAAGCGCGCGCCCCGGTACAGATTCACCGGCCCTTCCTCGGGGTGGAACACCGCTACCTCGAGCTCCTCGCCGCGGGCAAGTTGGAGGTATTCGGCGCCGGTCATGGTGGTGCCGCCGGACATTCCCAGCAGCACGTCGTCGCCGTCGCCTGTAAGGACCTTCAGGCGCGCGTCGAGCGGCACCAGCACAATTGGGCGCGGGACGGCGTGGGGGATGCTGCCTGTGCCGGACCGGAGGGCGTCGAGAAGCGGGGCGAGCATCTGCGGCGACTCCGGCAGTGCGTGATCGAGGCCGGTGCGCAGCGACGTCTCGATGTCGGTGATGTCACGCTCGGTGCCGGTGACCATCATCGTGCGCATGCCCATTCGTGGTGCGAAGAAGGTCACCCCGCTGCGCGGTTTTTTCTTCGGCGGCCCCGGCACGAGCTCTTTCGCGCGGCGGCGCAGTGCCTCGTAAGTGCCGCGGAAGGTGAGTAGCTCGAGGCGCAGTTTCCAGCGCTGCGCGTCGTCGGTGATGTGGCGCAGTTGTTTTTCTATCAGTACCATTTGATCCATGTTGAGCCCCGGCGCGCGGGCTTTGGCTTCGCGCTGCTTGGCGGTCCATTTGGTGGCGCCGAAGTAGACGGTGTGCACCATGCGCCATTCGCCGATGCGTCGCGGGCTGTAACCGGCATCGATGAGCTGTTCGCGGTCGAAGCGCTCCAGGAAGTCGAGTGCGTGTGTGTCGATTTCGTTCATGCGCCGTAAACTACCCGGTAAAACGAAACGCACAAGACCCATCCGAAGTCTGCGGATAACGCAATGGAAGTTATCCACAGGCGTAGACTTCCCGCATATGACAACGCTTCGCGACAAGATCGCCGCCGCCCGCCGCATCGTGGTGAAGCTCGGCACAAGTTCCCTGGTCAACGAGGCGGGCGAGCTGGACCCGGAGAAGATCGACCGGATCGTCGACGCTATTGAGCACCGCATCGCGCGCGGTTCCGACGTCATCGTGGTCTCTTCCGGCGCCATCGCCGCAGGCATGGGCCCGCTTGGGTTGAAGGCCCGGCCGCGCGATCTGGCAACGAAGCAGGCGGCCGCGTCGGTGGGGCAGATCCACCTGGCGCAGGTGTGGGGCGCCTCGTTCGCGCGCTACGGCCGCACGATCGGGCAGGTGCTGCTCACCCAGTCAGACGCCGGCTCACGCGAGCGCGCACGCAACGCGCAGCGCACTATCGACCGCCTGCGCCAGATGGGCGCGGTGCCGATTGTCAACGAGAACGACACCGTGGCCACCTCCGAGATGCGCTTCGGCGACAACGACCGCCTCTCCGCCATCGTGGCCACGCTGATCTCGGCGGATGCGCTGGTGCTGCTGTCGGATGTGGACGGCCTCTACACCAGCAACCCCTCCGACCCGGGCGCGAAGCTTATCGACGAAGTGCGCTCCGGCAACGACCTCACCGACGTCCAAGCGGGCGACGGTGGAGTATTCGGCACCGGTGGCATGGCCGCGAAGGTCTCGGCCGCTCGCCTGGCCACCCGCGGCGGCGTGCCGGTGCTGCTCACGGCTACGGAGAAGATCGAGGACGCGCTGGCAACCGCCGAGGTGGGCACCGTGTTCCACACCCGCCCGGAACGCAGGCTCAACGCGTGGAAGTTCTGGGCGCTGTACGCGGCCGACGCTGAAGGGGTGCTGCGCCTGGATGAAGGAGCGGTCGAGGCCGTCACCCGCGGCGGCACGAGTCTGCTCGCGGTGGGCATTACCGGCATCGAGGGCGAGTTCCACGCCGGCGACATCGTGGAGATCCTCGGGCCCGACTCGGAGGCGGTTGGCCGCGGAGAGGTCGTCTACGACGCCGCCGAACTGGCCAGCATGCTGGGTAAACCAACCCACGAGCTGCCGGAGCACCAGCGCCGCGTGGTCGTCCACGCCGACTACTTGTCCAACTACGCCTCGCGTGTGTAGGCGCTACCCTGGGCGGGCATGAAGTTCGCCTACCTGCCCAAGCCCAAAGACGAGCCCATCGCCGCACTGGAGGCGGAAGGCCACACCCACGTCGCGCTCGAGGACAACCCGGACATGATCATCTTCGGCGGCGGTCCGAATGATTTCCCCGACGAGCTGCCTGAATCGGTCAAGGTGGTGCAAATCCAGTACGCGGGTGTGGAGAACCTGCAGGATGTCTTTGCCAAACACGCGGGCAGCGGCGTGCGCTTCGCCAACGCCGGTGGGCTGTACGACGACACCGTCGCCGAATCCGCCCTCGCCCTGCTGCTCGCCGTGGAGCACCGACTCAAGGCCGTCAGCGAGGAATGGAACAACACGCAGCTGTTCAAAGAGAAGCAGTACCTCTTCGACGACAAGAAGCTGGCGCTGATCGGCGCGGGCGGCATCGGCAAAACCCTCATCCGATTCCTCGAGCCCTTCGGCATGGACATCACGGCTGTGAACCGCTGCGGTAACCCGGTCGAGGGCGCGGACCGTACGGTGACACTGTCCGACGACGTGTGGGCGGAGCACGACTACTTCGTCCTGCTCACCCCGCTCACGGACGAAACCCGCCACATGGTCAACGCGGAGACGATTGGTAAAATGCAGGACAGTGCGGTGATTGTGAACGTGGGGCGCGGGCCGCTCGTCGATACGCAGGCGCTCACGCAGGCTCTTGCCGACGGCCACCTGCGCGGCGCCGGCCTGGATGTCACCGAGCCCGAGCCGCTGCCCGCCGACCACGAGCTGTGGGGCCTGGACAACTGCGTGATCACCCCGCACGTGGCCAACATCCCGCGGTTTATGGAGCGCCGCATCGGTGGGCTGGCCGCGAAGAACTGGGAGCTGTACGCCGCGGGCGAGAAGATGGTCACCGAAGTCGACGTCGACGCAGGGTACTAAATGACCAGTATGGTCGCCCCGAATCCAGGCGCGTTACCGAGGCGGGCATCTGCGGTGACGAGCGGCTGATTGAGCGTTTCGGCAAGCGCTATGAAAGTGGCGTCGTAAGCGGAGACGTTCTCGCGGAGCTGCCAGGTTCGAGCCATGAGCGGAAGATGTCCGTGAAATTGGATACCCAGCTCGCTCAAGATCGATAAAGACTCGGCCGCTCTACTCACGTCTAAAACGTTGGACCGCACCTGCCTTCTCATTACCTGCACGACTTCAGTTACCAGTAGGTGAGGTGCGTGGATTTCTGCGTCTTCCGCAGAGACCAGCTCGAGTACTTGGTCGCCCTTATCAGTCCGCAGCAATAGTTCGATCGCCGCGGACGTATCCAGAATCATGCGCGGGCGTCCCGTTCAGCGCGAACAGCATCGGCGATGGATTCGCCCTTCGGGCTCACCCGGGGAAGACTGGCGAGTCGAGCCAGGGCCGCGGAACGCTCGCGACGGTTGAGCGCGAATGTCAGCTCGTCAACAGCGACGTCGGACACGGACGTGTTCCGACGCTGGGCCTGCGCTTCAAGGGCGCGCACCAGCTTTTCCGGGACGTTGAAGAGCTGCAAATCGGTCATACCGAAATAGTGGGACACCCCCGCGCCAGTGTCAAGAGTTTTGGTACTCGTCGAGCGCTAGTATTGCTGCATGAGTGCGCAGCAGACTGACCAGCAAAGACAGGCCGAGCGCGAGGAGGTGCTCGCGAAGGCGCGCCGCGCGAAAGAGGTAGCGCCGGTGATCGCGGCGCTACCGACCCCGGCGAAGGACGCGGTACTGCTCGCGGCCGCCGCTGCGTTGACCGAGCGCGCAGGCGAGATCCTGGGTGCCAACGCCCGCGACCTGGAGCACGGCCACGCAAACGGCCTGGCGGAGTCAGTGTTGGACCGGCTCGCGCTGGATGAAGCGCGCATCGCGGGCATCGCCGACGGTTTGCGCCAGGTGGCGTCCTTGCGCGACCCGGTGGGGGAGGTGCTCACCGGCCGCACACTACCCAACGGCATCCAGATGAAGCAGGTGCGCGTGCCGCTGGGCGTGATGGGCATGGTCTACGAGGCCCGCCCAAACGTCACCGTCGACGCGTTCGGCCTGGCGCTGAAATCCGGCAACGTGGCGCTGTTGCGCGGTTCCAAGACTGCCAAGCACTCCAACCAGAAGCTGGTCGAGGTGCTGCAGGACTCCCTCGCAGACCACGACCTGCCGCGCGAGGCAGTGCAGCTGCTGCCGTGCGATTCCCACGAGTCGGTCCAAGACCTCATCACCGCCCGCGGCCTCGTGGACGTGGTGATCCCGCGTGGCGGCGCGCGCCTGATCGAGGCCGTGGTGACGGGCGCGACTGTGCCCACCATCGAGACGGGCACGGGCAACTGCCACTTCTACATCGACGCTTCTGCGGACATGGACAAGGCGGTCGCGATGTTACTCAACGGCAAGACGCGCCGGGTCAGCGTGTGTAACGCCACGGAAACCGTGCTCATCGACGCGGCTCTCTCGGACGAAAACAAGCGCGCGGTCATCGCCGCGTTGCAGGGAGCGGGGGTTGAGGTGCATGGCGACGTCGATAGGCATGCTGCGTTCGGCGCCCACGTCACGCCCGCGACCGAGGCTGACCTCGCCGAAGAGTACCTCAGCATGGACATCGCGAGCGCGGTCGTGGACGGCGTGGACGGGGCGATCGCCCACATCGCGCGCTACTCCAGCGGCCACACCGAGGCAATCGCGGCCCAGGACGCCGATGCTTTACGACGTTTCGCTGACGCCATCGACGCCGCCGCCGTCGTACTCAACGCATCGACCGCCTTCACGGACGGGGAGCAGTACGGCATGGGCGCAGAGATCGGCATCTCTACCCAGAAACTGCACGCCCGCGGCCCCATGGCGCTGCCGGAGCTGACCACCACCAAGTGGATCCTGGAAGGTACCGGCCAGGTGCGCTAATCTATCTCGCGTGCTGAAATCCCGGACCTCCTTGCGCGCCCGTTTCGGGCTGTTCGCCACCGCTGTTGCCACAGCAGTTACCGCCACTGTCACCCCCGTCGCTCCCGTGCAGGAAGCCGACGCGCAGACCCGCTGCCCCGCCGTCGCTGTGGTTGCCGCGCGCGGCTCAGGCCAGAACGGGGAGATCTACCCCACCAAGTACTCGTGGGCCGCGCCGTGGACCTCCAACGGCTGGGAGGGCGAAACCATCCGCGCCTTCCTGCGTCATGCGGAGCGCCGCTACACCGCCACCCACGGCGGCAATTCGCTGATGAAGGACGTCGAGGTCATCGGCCTGGAGCCGCGCTACTACCCGGCCACCTTCCCGGAGTACGACGTGCCCGAGGTGGCTGTGCCGTCCACGCTGCTGCAAGCGCTCGGCCTGGCCATCCAGTGGGCCAACCCGGTCTTCATGACGGCGCGGCGCGCGGCGAACCAGTTCCTGGATTCCGTGCAGATCGGCCGTGGCGGAGTGATGCAGATGATCAACGACTACGAGCGCGCCACCGGCTGCCGCCCGAAGTACATCCTGTCCGGCTACTCCCAGGGCGCGATGATTCTGCTTGAGCACGAGCGCGAACTGGCGCGACGCGGTCAGCTCGCGGGCGTGGTCTACTTCGGCAACCCCAACACGGCGGCGGGCGACTGGTCCACGGTGGGCGTGCCCGGCGGCGGCGCAGGCGGCATGCTGGGTATGTTGCCGTTTAACTCGAAGACGGCCGCGGCCACGCGCAACCGCGTGAACTACTGTCTGCCGTTGGACGCGGTGTGCGACCTGTCGGTGCAGACGCTGCAGGGCTCCCAGAGCAACGGTGGCAACCACGCCAGGTACTTCCGCTGGCCGTCGCGCTGGGATAACCAGGTGTCCGATTCCTTCGGCCGTTTCGTAGATCAGGTACGGTACCGCTGATGACGCGTTGCATCCGCACCACTGCCGCAGCCACCGCCTGCGCCGTAGCCCTCGCCGCAGCCCCCGCCGGCGCTGAAACCATTACGCGCGACAGCAAGCGCACGGTGGTCGTAGAGGAGAGCTGCACCTGGGAGGTGGATGACAAAGGCACGCCCATCATCGACGGGGCGACCGGCGAGCCCATCCCGGTGAAGGACGAAAACGGCGAGCCGCTGTGCACAAAGCGCGAGGTGTCTCGCAGCTCCGCCGGCTCCTCCGAGAAATGGGCGGACGAGACGAAGACGGAGCTCGGTGTCGGCATCGCGTTCGGCATCGTCGGCGCGTTGCTTGGGGCGCTGTTGGGAGCAGGCATGCTCTTCATCGAGTCCATCGACATCGTGCCTTTGCCCCCACAGTGGTAGGCGCAGTGGGGGAACACTACGCGGCCTCGTTGGATCGGGCCAGGCGCATCGGTGTCATGGGCGGCACGTTCGACCCAATCCACCACGGGCACCTGGTCGCCGCGAGCGAAGTGGCCGACCGGTTCGAGTTGGACGAGGTCATCTTTGTGCCCACCGGCCAGCCGTGGCAGAAGGCGGGCAAGACGATCAGCCCGGCGGAGGACCGTTACCTGATGACGGTGATCGCCACCGCCTCCAACCCGCGGTTTTCGGTCTCGCGGGTAGACATCGACCGTGGTGGGCCGACCTACACCATCGACACGTTGCGGGACCTGCGCGAGCAGTTCCCTGACGAGGCGTTGTTCTTCATCACCGGCGCGGACGCGCTTGCCTCCATCATGTCGTGGCACGACTGGGAGGAAATGTTCGAGCTCGCAGAGTTCGTCGGTGTCACACGGCCGGGCTACGAGCTGCGGGAGGACATGTTCCCCGCCGACATTCAGGAGCGCGTGCACTTGGTGGAGATTCCCGCGATGGCCATTTCGTCCACGGACTGCCGCGCCCGCGCCGGCGAGGGGCGCCCGGTCTGGTACCTGGTGCCGGACGGGGTGGTGCAGTACATCGCTAAGAACGCTCTGTACGCCTAAGTAGCACTACCGGGGCGTGTCGTGGGACAATGGCGGGGTCTGTCCGCCTACACACGAAGGGTTTCCCACTTGACCGCTCCGCAGATCTCCATCGACCGGGCCAAAGTTGCCGCCAAGGCAGCGGATGAAAAGCTTGGCAAGAACATCGCCGTCATCGACGTGTCCAACGTCATGGCTATCACCGACGTGTTCGTGATTGTTTCGGCGGACAACGAACGCCAGGTCGCCGCCATCGTCCAGGAGGTCGAGGACGACCTGACGGATCTTGGCGTGGAGCCGAAGCGCCGCGAGGGCAACCGCGAAAACCGCTGGGTGCTGCTGGACTACGGCAACTTTGTCGTCCACATCCAGCGTGACGCCGAGCGCGAGTTCTACGGCCTAGACCGACTCTACGCGGATTGCCCGGCGATCGAGGTCGAGGGCCTCGACCCTTACGAGCGCCCCACTGCCTTCGGCGACGAGGCCGAGCTGCGCCAGGCGCAGAACATTGAAGACCTGCCGCTTGCGGGTGAGGGCCCGGCGGCAGCCGACGACGAATACTAGGCGAGTTTTACACCATGCAACGTCGTTTGATCCTGCTGCGCCACGGCGAGACGGAGTACAACGCCACCTCGCGCATGCAGGGGCAGCTGGACACGGTGCTGTCTGACCGGGGTGTCGCGCAAGCCCACGCCGCGGCGAAAGAGCTGCGTGATCTCGGAATTTCCAAGATCGTCTCATCTGACCTGATGCGCGCGAGAAACACCGCTGAGGTGGTGGCGGCTGATTTGGGGCTTGCTGTAGACGTCGATAGCCGCCTGCGCGAAACCCACCTCGGGGACTGGCAGGGCAAGACGCACAACGAGGTGGACACCGCGCACGAAGGAGCGCGTGCCGTATGGCGCACCGATGCGTCCTGGGCGCCGCCGCGCGGGGAGAGCCGGCTGGAGGTGGCCGCGCGTGCGCGCGCGGTGGTGGACGAGCTCGTGCGTGATTACCGCGAGTGGGACGACTCGGCCGTGCTGTTGGTCTCCCACGGCGGCACGATCGCGGCGCTGACCGCGTCGCTTCTCGGCTTCGTTGTGGCGCAGTACCCCGCGCTGAAAGGCCTGGGCAACGCCAACACCGCACGGCTTGTGGCGATGCCGCTTCCCGACGATCCTTCGGTGTCCCGCTGGTACCTCGAAGCCTGGAACCGGGGGCTGAACTAAGTGGCGGTGCGCGTGGTGGTGGACTCCTCGGCCGGCTTGCCTGCGCAGGTTGTGCGCGAGCTGGATATCACCGTTGCGGACATGCACGTGATGGACCACGGCGAGGAGAAGGGCACCTCCGGACTTTCCTCCCTGGAGTTGGCGGCCTGTTATGCGCGTCAGCTGGAGCGCGGCGGCGATGACGGGGTGGTGGCGCTGCACTTGTCCAAGGCGCTGTCGTCGACGTGGTCTGCGGCCGTGGCGGCGTCTGCGGTGTTTCCCGGAACCGTCCGCGTGGTAGAAACCGACGCCGCCGGCATGACTGTCGGCGCCGCGGCGATGGCCGCTGCGACGGTGGCCCTAGAAGGCGGGGATGTGGACGAATGTGAGGCGATGGCGAAGTCCACTCTCGCCCGTGCGGAGACGTGGGTATACCTGCACCAGTTGGATGATCTGCGAAAGTCCGGGCGGCTGCCCACAGGCACAGCGGTGCTGTCGGCGGCGCTGCTGGCGAACAAGCCGATCTTGCGCATCCACGACGGCAAACTGGAACTCGCGGGCAAGACCCGCACCCAGTCGAAGGCGTTTGCCAAGCTTGCGGAACTTGTTGTGGAGCGCGCCGCCGGCGAGCCGGTGTTCGCCGCGATCCAGCACGCGGACGCGGCGGATGCGGCTGGTCAGCTCGCGGACCTGCTCGAGGCCCAGCTACCGCAGGGCTCCCGGGTGATGCTGGAACCGCTTGTCGACGTCCTGGCGGTCCACGCCGGCCCCGGCGCGATCGGCCTTTCGGTTGTCTTTTCTTCTCGGGAACCCGCCCAGTAGCTGTGGACAAGCGGCGGGAGTTGGTGACGCCGCAACAACGTTATCCACAGATTTTGGCCGGGGGGCTTCCGGTTGTGCGCTTGCACATTTAGCTTCCGTGGCATGAACGCCATTGACCGCCTGCAGGAGCTCACCAGGCCAACCGGGGAAGAAGACCTCCTGGCTGTGCGCTACCCCGCGCCGCGCGTGTCGGTGCCGGTCAAGCCAGCCGCCGTGGTGGTCGCGGCGCTGCTGCTTGCGGTGGGGGTGTGGGGTTTCACCCGCGACGGCGATGCTGGCGAGCAGATCGAATGGGAGCAGGTAGCGGAACCGACTGAAGTCCGCGGGGTGGTGGTAGTGGCCGTTGTGGGGGAGGTGGCAAACCCGGGGCTGATGACGCTCAACGAGGGCTCCCGCATCGCCGACGCCCTCCAGGTCGCCCAGCCACTGCCGCATGCGGACCTGCTGGCGCACAACCAGGCGCAGTTGCTGGTGGACGGCCAGCAGATCCACGTCCAGGCCGTCGGCGCCGCCCCGCCGCCTGGTGTGTCCCCGCCCGCAGACGGCGGGCCCGGAACCGTATCGCTGAACTCGGCTACTGCGGCGGAGCTCACCTCGCTGCCAGGGGTGGGGGAAGCGACGGCGGCATCGATTGTCGCCCACAGGGAGGCTCACGGCCCGTTTACGTCGGTGGAGCAGCTCATGGACGTGCGCGGCATCGGTCCCGCCAAGTTTGAAGCAATGCGTTCGCAGGTGGGGCTGTAGCCGTGTCGGAGCTGCGGCTAGTTCCGGCGGCGCTCGTAGTGTGGGCCGCGGCGGCGTGCTGCATCCTGTTCGGGACGTGGGCGGCGGCCGCTGCCACAGGCGTGTTCGTGGTTGGGTGTCTGATATGGCGCGAGCTCGGCCAGGCGGTGCTCACCGCGGGCCTTGGGGTGGCGGCTGCAGTGACCGCGACAGTGCGGATGCGGTTGTGCTCCACCGCCGCCGAGGTCGCGGGAACGGTCAGCGGCGCACCGAAGCAGACGTCGTCCGGCGCGTACCTCGTGCGGGTGCGGGTGCCGGGCCAGCCGTCGGTCACGCCGGTGTTCGTCGAAGAGCTGCCCGACGGTGCCGTCAACGGCGCGCAGGTTGTGGGCAGTGGGGTTGCGGCGGAGTCGGGCCGCCCCGGCGTGAACCCGTTCGTGCTCAATGGCCGGGTCGAGGTGATCGGCCCGCCCGAGGGGTTGGCGGGGTTCGCTCACCACGTCCGCTCCACCTTCGCCGCGGCGGTGGAGGCGAAGGTGGGCCCCGCGTCGCAGGGGCTCATTCCGGGCATGGTGCTCGGCGACGTCAACCTGCAGTCCGCCGCGGAGCAGCAGATGTACATCGATACCGGCCTGTCGCATCTGTCTGCCGTCTCTGGCGCCAATATCGCGATCGTCTCCACCTTCGCCGCGGTTGCGGCGGCAGCGGCCGGGGCGGGGCTGCGCGGCAAGATCGCGGCCTCCGCAGTGGCGCTCTTGGTCTACGCCGCGTTGGTGGGGCCGGAGCCGAGCGTGCTGCGCGCCTCGGTGTCCGGGTTAGTTGGGCTCGTGGCGGTGCTTTCATCCAGGCAGGCGGAACCGATTCACGCGCTGTGCCTGTCCGTGATCGGGCTGGTGCTCGTGGACTCGGATCTCGCGGTGCACTACGGGTTCGCACTATCTGTGGCGGCCACTGCCGGCATCGTAGCCTTATTTCCGCTGCTCTACCGGGCACTGGCGGCGACGGGTTGGCCGGACATCCTCGTGCGCGCGCTGGCCGTCGCAGTGGCGGCGGACGTGGCCACCATGCCGATCGTGGCCCTGATGGCGGGGAAAGTTTCGCTGGTAGCTGTCGGCGCCAACGTGCTGGTGGCCCCCGTGGTGGGGCCGGTGACGGTGCTGGGCTTGATCGCCGCCGTGTGCTCGCTGCTGCCAGGCGGGTTGGAAACCCCAGTGCTGTGGTGCGTGGAGCCCCTGACCTGGTGGGTGCACACGGTCGCGCAAACCGGGTCCCAGTTGCCGGGGGCGACGGTGCCAGCCACCCCTCTCGCGGCGTTGGTGGCCTACGGCTGGATCATCGCGGGGTTTCTCGCCGGAAGGCCCCGCGCGACAGTGTGCGTGACTGTTGCGTGTCTCCTGTTCGCGTCCGCGCCAGCAGCGCCTGGCCCGGTCGACCCGGCGGGCAAACGCGCTCACGTGGTGCACACTAAGGAGGAGGTTGACCCGGTGCCGCCGTGGGCGCAGCTTGTGGTGGTGCTTGAAAGCGGCCCGCCGCTGTCCCGGCCAGTTGCAACGCGGGAGGGGATCCCCGTGATCTTCCCCAATCGAGGGCCGTAAGATGGCGCGCATGCTCAACCCCGTGCACCTCGTTCTCGGCGAGGACGACTTCCTGGCGGAGCGCGCGACCAAAGCCATCGTCGCAGCGGCCGGCGAGGGCGTGGAGGTCACCACGCTGCGCGCCGGCGACGTCTCCGAGGGCGAGATAGCCATGGCAACCAGCCCCTCGCTGTTTGCGGAGGACCGGGTGGTAGTGGTCAAGCACGCTGAACTGGCGGGCAAAGAACCCACCGAGATTTTGCTCACAGCGTGCGTGGACCCGGCCCCGGGGATCACGCTGGTCATTGAGCACACTGGAGGCGGGCGGCAAAAGGCCATGGTGAAAAAATTTGCTAAAGCCGCCGAGGTACACAAGGCCGACCCGCTGAAGGACAACGAGCGCCGCACTTGGCTCATGGAGGAATTCCGCCGCCATGGTGTACGCCCCACCCCAGACGTGGCGGCGGCGGTGCTGGAATCCGTCGGCTCCGACCTGCGCGAGCTCGCCTCCGCCGTAAGCCAGCTGGTCAGCGACATCGAGGGAGAACTCACCGTCGAGTCCGTCCGCGCGTACTACGTGGGTGTGGCCGAGGTGGCCGGCTTCGACATCGCGGACCAGGCGGTGGCCGGCCGCACCGACCGCGCGCTGGCGTCCACTCGCCGGGCGCTGCAGCTGGGCACCAGCCCAGTCAGTATTTCCGCCGCTTTGGCCCGCAAGGTCGGCGACATTGCCAAGCTGCACGGCGTGCGCGCCAACCCGGACCAGATCGCCCGCACACTTGGCATGCACCCGTACGTGGCGAAGAAAACGATGCAGGTCGCACGCCAGTGGAGCGGGGACGCGGTTTCCCAAGCCGTGATCATCGTCTCCGACCTGGACGCGGAGGTCAAGGGGCAGGGCGGCGACCCGGAATTCGCGCTCGAAAACGCGGTGCGCCGAATCGCTGAACTGGCATGATCGCGCTGGGGGATCTCGCGGCCATCGTCGGGCTCAACCTGGTCGGTGCCGCGGCACCGGGGCCGGATCTCGTGCTGCTCATGCGCACCGCCACGCGGTCGCGCCGGCACGCGTGGGCCGCGAACCTGGGCATCCACACCGGCGCGGCGCTGTGGTTTGCGCTGACCGTCTTCGGCGCGGCGGCGTTGCTGAACGCGGTGCCCCAGGCCGTCAGTGCGGTGCAGGTCGTCGGCGGCGCGGTCCTGGTCTGGATGGGGGCGGTCAATCTGCGTGGCGGGCTGCGCGACCGGGACGATCCGCCGGCAGGCCTCGACGAGGCGGTGCAGCGCTTCGGGTCTGTGCGGTCCTCCTACCTCCGCGGGCTGCTGACCAATCTGTCCAACCCGAAGATCGTGGTGGCATTAGCCGCCATGATCGCCCCGATGTTGCCGGCCAGCCCGTCGTTGGCCACCGCGCTGGTTGTGCTCGCGGCGCTGTGGCTCAGTTCGTTTGTGTTGTTCGGGCTGATCGCGCAGGTCACGTCCGCCGAGAGGTTGCGCCGGACATTCTTACTCGCCGGCCCCTACATCGACATTGCCGCCGGCGCATTCTTCATCATCGTCGGGGCCGCGCTCGTTGGGCGCGGGCTTATCGGCGTGGTTTAAAGGAAGCGCCGCAAAAACTGCGCCGTCGCCCGTGTGGCGTCGGGATCGGTGAACCAGGTGTGGCCGCCGCCTTCCACCCGCTCGATCCGCGTGGGCGCGGAGCAACGCTCGAAATCGAACGCGGTCACGCTGCCCGAGCGGGACTCGGCGGCGACCAGCGAGCAGCCGTTTTTGCGCGCGAAGGTGCGCGCGACGGCGTCGACGGATTCGTACGGTGCGCCGTGGCGGACGCCCCCGTTGTAGCCCACCACAGCGTCGTTGGTGCCGTGCATGATCAGCGTCGGCACCTGACCGCCCGCGCAGCCGGTGACGGTGGGGGAGTAGAACGCGCCCGCCACCGTGGCCACAGCGTCCACCATCTCCGGCGCGTGGCAGGCCAGCGCGGCGGCCATCCCGCCGCCGTTGGACAGGCCCACGGCGACGGTGCGGGTGGTGTCGGCGTGGTAGCGCGAAGCGACGTCGTCAAGCACAGCGCGCGTGTACGCGACGTCGTCGCTGACGCTGGTGGCGGCGTACGGCGCACCACCCCACGCGTTGTTCACGCCCTGGCCGTAGACGACGATCGCGCCGGGGAACTGGCTCTCCAAGTTCTCGTAGTCACGCGTCTGGCGCGAGGTGTGCTGCCAGCCGCCGAAGCCGAGAACCACGGGGTATGACCGTTCCGGGCTGAACCCGTGCGGCAGCACCACGTCGTAGCTGCGGCTGCGCCCGCCCACCTGGAGGCTGTGGGTGTGCTCCCTGGCTATCGACGCCGCTTCGCCCGACCTCACCATCGGAATCGCAATTGCCACACTGGCGGCGAGTGCCGCGAGCACGCCGAGCGCCTGCACAAGGGCCGGGTCCACACCCGGGGCGTAGCGCTTCAGCAGCGCCTCGAACTCGGGGGAGGAGCTCAACGTCTGCGCCTGTGCGGGCGGGGCAGAAAGGCTAGAGAGCGGAAGGGCAGCGGCAAGCGCGACCGCAATCGTGCGGCGGGAGAGGTTCACAGCGGATACATCGATTCTGTGGGTAGGGGCATTACAGGCGAAACGCCCCGCTCGCTGATGAGCAAACGGGGCGCACGGTGCGTGGAGCTAGTCCATCTTGTTCAGGGCGCGAGCCATGTTGGACTTCTTGTTCGCCGCGGAGTTGCGGTGGAACACGCCCTTGGTCACGGCTTTGTCCAGCTTGCGGGACGCCACGCGCAGCTGCGCCTCGGCGGCAGCCTTGTCGCCGGACTCCACAGCCTCGCGGAACTTGCGGATCTCCGTGCGAGTGGCGGAGCGGACGGACTTGTTGCGCATGCGACGCTTCTCGTTGGTGAGGACGCGCTTCTTCTGCTGCTTGATGTTAGCCATTAGTGAAATACCTCTTGGTTTCTCAATCGAACTTGGATGTCGTCGCCCCGGCCCGGGCATCACGCGCACTGCTTTTGGGTATGAACGCGAACCCAAGGTCCTGTCCGCGTAGCAGAACGCACCCGCAAAGGTGGCCGGTGACGGGCAACTCGAGCAGAATACCAGGCCCGACTTACCCCACCAAACCGCCTACGACCACTGAAAGCGTTCGCGGAGGGTGTTTGCAACCCGCTCAAAGCGGCGCTGCGGCACCGTCGTGCCGCGACGGTGCACGTCCGCCTCCGGCACCACGAGCGTCTTGTCCAAGCGCACCCAGCACGGGCTGCCGGAGGCTTCCCAGTCGCCGGGGCCGATCTCAAACCAGCGGTCGTCGTGCGCATGTTGCTGCTCGGGGGAAATCAGCAGGCCCAACACATCGGTGTGGTCTCGGCCCACCACCAGCATGGAGCGCTCCTTAGGTGGGCGGGAGGGCACGGTGACCCACACAACCTCGCCGGCCTCGGCGCCGCTGTCCATGTCTGCTGCGTAGTACACGTTGCGGGGAACGGAGCCGGTGGGGCGCACGTCCACGCGGGAGGCTCGGTTGCGCCGGTGTTCGATCTGGTTGTTCACCCGTTCGTGCAGCTGCGCCAGACCCTGATCGAGCGAGGCCGTGCGTGGCCGCGCACCTTTGCGCTTGAATCGCTCGAACGCCACGTGTGCACCTCCGGGTAACAGTTATCCGCAACCTTAAGCCGTTGCGTCAGCTGGGACAAGGGGTTTCTGCCCGCCACTTGAAATTTCTCGGCTGCCCGGACCGGTGCCGCGGAGCACCCACAGCAGGAGGGCGGTGCAGGCGACGGTCATGAAGGTCGCGCCGAGCATCTGCACTGCACCTATCTCGGTCGCATTCGGATCAACCAAACCGAGTGCCCCGTAGGAGAAAAACACGGTGTTGCCGAGGGCGTGCAGCGCGATGCCGGCCTCCAAGCCGCCGGTGCGCCATGTCAGCACAGCGGTGCACACCGCGAACACTGCGATGTCTACCAGCCCGACCCAGTTATAGGCGTGGCCTGCCACAAACAGCGTGGCCGGCAGCGCGTACGCCAGCCACGCGGGAGAACCCCACTGCCCGAGGATCTGCGGGAGGGCGCCGCGGAACACGAACTCCTCCGCGGCGGCCTGCAACGGCACGGCCAACGCAAACGCTGTGATCAACTCCAACCGGAACGGGGTGACGGTGGGGTCGGTGGGGGCCCGGAGGACGTCGATAAGCACTTGCGCCGCATACAGCGCACCGACCACCGCGAGTGCGCGGCCGAGCACACCCCAGCGCAGGCGCAGCGCGGTGCTGCACAGCGCCCGCGGGTTGCGCCCGGCGATCCGCGCGGCGAGAAACGGCGCCGGCAGGATCGCGGCGATGACTAACACCTGCACAAGCGGGGTCAGCGGGTCCACCGTCCCCTCCAGAAGAACTGAGAAGTCCCGCCCGTGCTGCTGCGCGGCCACACCGAGGACTACAACGCAGGCGATGCCAAACAGCGCGGCGAACGCGGCCAGCAGCACAAGCTCGATGAGCGCGCGCCACCATGCAGCGGGCCGAAAACGGGCGACAAGTCCGAGACGGTGGTAGGCCATGGTGCATACCGTAGCGCGGGGTGCGCAAAGTAGGATGTGGCAATTATGGCCGCCAAACCGACAAACTTTGCAGAAGAAACGTTCACGGACCCCGCCCGGATCCGCAACTTCTGCATCATCGCCCACATCGACCACGGCAAGTCCACGCTGGCAGACCGCATCCTGCAGCTGTCCAACGTGGTGGACGAGCGCGAGATGCGTGACCAGTACCTGGACAACATGGACATCGAGCGCGAGCGCGGCATCACCATCAAGGCGCAGAACGTGCGCCTGCCGTGGGTGCCCAAGACCGGCGACCACGTCGGCGAACAGATGGTGCTGCAGATGATCGACACCCCGGGCCACGTGGACTTCTCCTACGAGGTCGCCCGCAGCCTGGACGCCTGCGAGGGCGCAATTTTGCTTGTCGACGCAGCCCAGGGCATCGAGGCGCAAACCCTGGCCAACCTCTACATGGCCATCGACAACGACCTCGAGATCATCCCGGTGCTGAACAAGATCGACCTGCCGGCGGCGGACCCGGAGAAGTACGCGCTGGAGATCGCCAACATCATCGGCTGCGAGCCGGAGGACGTGCTGCGCGTCTCCGGCAAGACAGGCGAGGGCGTGCCGGAGCTGCTGGATAAGGTCGTGGACCTCATCCCGGCCCCGTCTTCGCTGCGCTCGGACGGGAAAGAAAACGACGCCGACGCGCCCGCCCGCGCCCTGATCTTCGACTCGGTGTACGACACCTACCGCGGCGTGGTCACCTACGTGCGCATGATGGACGGCAAGCTCGAGCCGAACCAGAAGGTGCTCATGATGAATACGGGCAAGACGCTGGAGATCCTCGAAATCGGCGTGGTCTCGCCCACCATGAAAAAGACGAAAGGGTTGGGCCCCGGCGAGGTGGGCTACCTCATCACCGGCGTGAAAGATGTCCGCGACACCCGCGTCGGTGACACGGTGACGTGGGCTTCCAAGGGTGCTTCGCAACCCTTGGAAGGTTTTGAGGACGTCAAACCCATGGTCTACTCGGGCCTGTTCCCGGTCTCGCAGGAAGACTTCCCGGCCCTGCGCGAGAGCTTAGAGAAGCTGCAGCTTAACGACGCTTCCCTGACCTGGGAACCGGAGACATCCGTCGCACTCGGCTTCGGCTTCCGCTGCGGTTTCTTGGGCCTGCTGCACATGGAAATCACCCGCACCCGCCTGGAGCGCGAGTTCGACCTGGATCTGATCTCCACCGCGCCGAGTGTGACCTACCGCGTGGTGGCGGAAGACGGCACGGAACAGATCGTGCACAACCCGTCGGACTGGCCCAGCGGGAAGATCCCCGAGGTCTACGAGCCGATTGTGAACATGACCATCATCGTGCCGCAGGAGTTCGTCGGCTCCACGATGGAGCTGTGCCAGTCCAAGCGCGGGCAGATGAAGAACATGGAGTACCTCTCCGAGGACCGCGTGGAGCTGCGCTACATCATGCCGCTCGGCGAGATCATCTTCGACTTCTTCGACATGCTCAAATCCCGCACGAAGGGCTACGCCTCCTTAAACTACGAGGAGGCGGGCGAGCAGCTGGCGGACTTGGTGAAGGTGGACATCCTCCTGCAGGGCGAGCCGGTGGACGCGTTCTCCGCCATCGTGCACAGGGACTCCGCCCAGTGGTACGGCAACAAGATGACCAAGAAGCTCAAGGAACTCATCCCGCGCCAGCAGTTCGAGGTGCCCGTCCAGGCGGCCATCGGCTCGAAGATCATCGCCCGCGAGAACATCCGGGCGCTTCGCAAGGACGTGCTGTCCAAGTGCTACGGCGGCGACATCTCGCGTAAGCGAAAGCTGCTGGAGAAGCAGAAGGCCGGTAAGAAGCGCATGAAGAACATCGGCTCGGTCACCGTGCCGCAGGAGGCGTTCGTGGCTGCGCTGTCCACCGACGGCGAGGAGTAGGGCGGCCGCTCGGCCGCCGATGACGGATGTCGCAACGGCGCTGTAACATCCGTCATTCCGCCCAGGTCGCGGTTGGGGGCTGTGTAGCATCCGTCATGGCCGGTCCGTGGGCAGGCCCAACTTCCTGCACAGCGCATCCTCAACCACTTGAACGCAAAGGTGCATACTCTTCGAGCTCGCCCGCGGTACCGTCCAGCCGTGGAACATCGACGTCAGGTTGATGGAAGCGTCCAACTGACGTTGTTCGTACTCCCAGTGGTGGCGCCCGTCGAACATTATCCCCAGCTTCAGCTCGGGGACGGCGAAGTCGAAGGTGGTGACCACCTTTCCGTCGATGATAAGCGGGTATTGCTCTACCAGCGTCACACCGCACCGCTTCGCCACTGGTTGCAGGAGCAGTCGCATTTCGGTCTCCTTCGGGGAATCTGCGGTGGCCCGTGAATGTTTCAGCACTTTTGAAAGCCACCGCTGATCGATTTGCCCGGCGGCTGCAGACCTGATTTCTGACACCTGCAATCGCAGGTGCCGCCGGACGCAGTCGATCAGCTGGATCGCGCGCACCGTGGTGCAGTCCATGCCCGGTACCTGCTCTGTCTGCCAAGCGTGCTCCCCGCGCCGCACCTGCCGCAACGCTTGCACCGTCGCTCGCGCCGGATTGGCCGCCCGGAGGGAAATGCCTCGATGGGTGAGGGTCCACGTCTCGTTATGGGGCGCCCTGAGGCGGGCTACCGCGGGGGTGAACTCAGAGGCGGGGGAACAGTTGCCGACGGCGGCGCGCAGCGTCGTATCCGCGCCCTCGACAAGATAGGGCAGACCGTAGACAGCCAGCGCCGAAAACCCGCAGATGACACTTCCGGGGCGCTCGTAGGCGTGGACGACCGCCCGCACCGCCGCCGGGACGCAGTACTGCACCCCGCGGGGGTGGTGCCGCGCGTCCAACGTCACGGCCCAGTCGGTCCGCCCGAACCGCTCGTGGACGAATAGCCGCTCGCTGACCCGCAGGTAGTGCTCACCGCGTTGCATCTGCGAGGCGTTCACAATCACCGGCGCAAATCTCAACTCCATACCGTCGTGCATGGGGATAAGACGCAAGCGAGCCCTCAGCGGTTCCTACAATCGGCCGCATGCGCGAGATCGAATTTTCCCGCGGCGGGTTCACCGTCTTCGTCCGCGTGGTGGGCGAGCCGCAGTCGCCGGCCCTGTTGTACCTGCAGGGCGGCCCGGGGTTCCCGGCGCCGCGCCACCGCTTCGATTGGATCACCCACGCGCTCAAGCGCGGCTACCAGGTGGTGCTGCTGGACCAGCGGGGCACGGGCCGTTCCACCAGGATCGATGCGGCGACGCCCGAGCTCATAAACGCTGAAATGCTCGCCCGACTGCGCGCCAACGAGATCGTGGCCGACGCTGAGGCGCTTCGCCAGCAGATGGGGTTGAAGCGCTGGGATGTGTTGGGTCAATCCTTCGGCGGGTTCTGCTTGGCGCACTACTTGGCCGCGCACCCGGAGAGCGTGGGCAGGGCGTTGTTTACCGGAGGTGTGCCGTCGATAGGCGAGGGCGCAGACGGCGTGTACCGGGCCACCTTTGCGAAGCTGAAGCGCCGCCACCTGCAGTTCAACGAGGCCTACCCGGCGGCCGAGAGGATGGTGCGCGAGGTGTGCCGGCACCTAGAGGCGCAAGAAGAGTTGCTGCCCACCGGTGAGCGCCTCAGCGCGCGCAGGCTGCGCACCGTGGGCATCGAGCTCGGCCGCGAGGGCGGCTTCGCGTCGCTGGCGCGACTGTTTGAGGCGCCGTTTCACCCCAACGGACGGCTGCGCACGGACTTTCTTGCGGAGGTGGGCGAGCGGGTCAGCTTTGCCAAGGGCCCGCTGTACGCCGCGGTGCACGAATCCATTTACGGCGGCACGGTGCCGGGGGCGACCGCGTGGGCGGCCGAGCGGGTCTCGCGAGAGTTAGACGGGTTCGCCCCCGATGCCAGCCCGGATGATTCGGAGTTCTACCTCACCGGGGAGCACATCTTCCCGTTCCAATTCGACGAGGACCCGGCGCTGCGCCCGTTCAAGGCGGCAGCGCACGAGCTGGCGGCGAAGGGCAACTGGGCAAACCTGTACGCGGGCCTCAGCGGCGGCCACGACGCCTACGCCGCGGTCTACACCGACGACATCTTCGTCCCGCGAGAGCTCTCGCTCCAGACCGCGTCGGCGATCGGCGCGCAGGTGTTTGAGACCGACGCCTACCAGCACGACGGGCTGCGCCGCCACGGCGAGGCGGTGCTGGGCCGCCTGCTGGACATGGCGGGCGTTTAGACCTCCGGCAGCTTGTCCGCCGCTGCCGGATACGACGGCTGCGCGCCGGGCCGGGTGACCGAAAATGCGCCGACGCGGCAGGCGAAGCGGGCGGCGTCCACCATGGAATCGCCTTCCAGCAGCCGGTGGCAGAACGCGCCCGCGAAGGAGTCGCCGGCGCCGACGGTGTCCACGGCCTCCACCTTGGGGGAGTCGATGTGGGTCAGTTCGCCCTCGGTGGCCACCAGCGCCCCGGCGGAGCCGAGCGTGAGCACCACGGAGGAAAAACCGGCCTCGAGCAGCCGCCGCGTGAGATCCTCCGGCGTGCCCGTGCCGTCGAGGCCGAGTTGCTGCAGGATGAGCCCGGCTTCGTGCTCGTTGGCCATCAGCGGATCGGCCTGAACTAGCGCCTCGCGCGGCACGGCCACTACGGGAGCGAGGTTGACCACCACGCGGCCGCGGGCCAGTTCCACGGCGTGGGCGAAGCCGTCGGCGGGAATCTCGCCCTGCAGCAGCACCAGCTCCGCGGCCTCAACAGCCGCGGCGTGGCGGTCCACGAACTCGGCGCCCACCAGCGCGTTCGCCCCCGGCACCACGAGCACGGTGTTCTCGCCGTTTGCGGCCACGGTGATCACGGCGAGGCCCGTGACCTCCTCCAGCTTTTCGACGTGGGTGAGGTCCACTCCCGCCTCGCGCAGCAGTGCGGTGGCGGGGGCGGCGTTGGCGTCGCAGCCGGTCGCGCCCACCAGCACCACGTCTGTGCCCAGCTTCGCGGCGGCGACGGCCTGGTTGGCGCCCTTGCCACCGGCGGTGATGCCGCCGCCGGTGCCCAGCAAGGTCTCGCCCGGGGTGGGGTGGCGCTCGACGTTGACGGTGAGGTCTGCGTTGATGGATCCGACGACGCACATACTCATGGCCGTCAATCTACCGCACGCCCCTACAGCACAGCCGCGAGCAATTGCCGCGTGTACGGGTGCTCGGGCGCCGCCCAGATCCGCTCGGTGGCACCCTGCTCAACGATGCGCCCGGCCTGCATCACCGCCACCGTCGGACACAGCTCGCGCGCCACCCGCAGGTCGTGGGTAACAAATACCAAGGTGTTGTCCCCCACGGTGTCGCGCAGCAGGTCCAGCACCTGGTCTTGGATGGTGGCGTCGAGGGCGGAGACGGGCTCGTCGGCAAGCAAAATGTGCGGTTGCGGGGCCGCGGCGCGCGCGATGGAGATGCGCTGGCGCTGCCCGCCGGAGAACTGCCGCGGGGTGCGGTCGCCGGTGCCCGCAAGCCCCACGCGCGCGAGCATGTCGTCGGCGCGGGCGCCGCCCACGCCGGCCTCGCGTATCGACGTCCTCACGGCCATCCGCGGATCCAGCGAGGAGTACGGGTCCTGGAAGACCATCTGCACGTCGCCCGCAACGCGGACGGTGCCGGTTGTCGGTTCGCGCAGCCCCGCGACGAGGTGTAGCAGCGAGGTCTTGCCGGAGCCAGACCCGCCGACGATGGCCAGGCGCTCCCCGGCGCGGACGGTAAGGGAGACGTCGTCCACGGCGAGGGTGCGGCCGCGTCGCAGGGACACACTCGAAAGCGTCACCACCGGCTCGCCGAGGGGGACCGGTTGTGCGGGCGGGCCGGGTTCGGCGGCGGCAGCCAGGGCTTTCGCGTAGTCGGAGTCTGGTGCGACGATGCGCCCGCCTTTGAACACGAGCACCCGGTCGGTCATGCGGCGCACCACGGCGAGGTCGTGGGAGATGAATAGCAGGCCCATGCCGTGCTCGCGCACGAGACGGTCCAACAGGTCCAGGATCTCCGCCTGCACGATGGCGTCGAGGGCGGTGGTGGGCTCGTCGCAGATGAGCACGTCCGGGTTCTGGGACAGGGCCAACGCGATGAGCACGCGCTGGCGCTGCCCGCCAGACAGCTCGTGCGGGTAGGCGCCGGGGCGGTCCACCCCGACCTCCGCGAGCAGCTCGTGGGAGACGAGTTTGCCAATTCGCTTTAGCGGGTCCAGCGCCGTCATCGGCTCCTGGAACACCATGGCCACCTTTCGCCCGCGTACGCGGCGCCGCACCCGGTCTGGGGTGCCCACCATCTCGGTGCCGTCGACCGTGACGGAGCCTTGCGCGGGGAGGTCGGTGAGCCCCATGATGCTCAGCGCGGTGAGAGACTTGCCGGAGCCGGACTCGCCGATGATGCCCACGCGCTCGCCCGGCGCGACGGCAAAGGTGATGTCCTCCAGGATGCCGGGGATGGTCAGGTGCTTAACGTCGATCATCGGCGCTTCCCATCAGGTTGAAGCCCAGCACGGTCAGGGCGATTGCCGCCCCCGGCCAGAGCGCGAGGTGCGGGGAGGTGGCCAGATACGGCTGGGAGGCCTGCAGCATCCGCCCCCACGAGGCGTACGGTGCCGGTGCGCCGAGGCCCAAAAACGACAGGCCGGCTTCCGCAAGGATCGCCAGCGCGACGGCGACGGAGACTTGCGTGAGCACGATCGGCCAGATGTTCGGCAGGACGTGGCGCCACGCGATCGCCGGGCCGGACACTTTGGCCACGCGCGCGGCCAGGATGTAGTCGTGCTGCATCACCTGCATGGTGCCGGCGCGGGCGACGCGCACGAACCCGGGGATGCCGGCGATGCCGATGGCCAGCACCACGATCCAGATAGACGCGCCGAACACCGCCGTGAACACGATCGCCAGCAGGAGCGCGGGGAAAGCGAGCAGCAGGTCCGCGCCCGCCATGACCACGCGCGAGGCGCCCCGGCGCATGCCGGCCCAGATCCCCAGCGGCACGCCCGCCAGCGCGGACAACCCCACAGCGCCGACGGCCACGGTCAACGTCAGGCGTGCGCCGTCCATGACGCGCGAGGCGATGTCGCGGCCGTACTGGTCGGTGCCCATCCAGTGCGCGCGCGACGGGCCTTCAAGCCGGGAGGCCACGTCCGCCTGCAGCGGGTCGTACGGCGTCCACACCAAGGTCACCAGCGCCGCAAGCGCGACGAGCCCGACAATCACCGCGCCGAATTTTCGCTGCCAGCTCATGCGCGCCTCCGAATCCGCGGATCCACCACCGTGTAGGCGAGGTCCACCACCAGGTTCACCACCAGGGTGAACGCGACAATCAGCATCATCACGGTTTGGACGGTGGCCAGGTCGCGGTTGCCCACTGCGTCGAGAAGCATGGTGCCCAAGCCCGGAATGGTGAACACGCGCTCAATCACCACCGCGCCGACCACCAGCGACGCGAGCTGCACGCCAACCACGGTGATCACCGGCAGCGCCGCGTTTCGCAGCGCCGAGGTGAACAGCACATTGCCTATCGACGCCCCCTGGGCCCTGCCCGTGCGGATGTAGTCCTTGCCCATCTCCTCGCGCACCGCGGCGGCGACGTAGCGCGTGAGGATGGACGCCTGCACCAGCGCCAGCGACGCCACCGGCAACACCGCGTGCGCGGGCGAGCCCCAGCCGTTGGCCGGCAGCCACCCCAGGCGCACAGAAAACAGCGCTACCAGCGCGATACCCACCAAAAACGACGGCACGATGATGCCCACCTGCGCGAGCCCGCCGACGATGACGCCGCCGGGGGAGTGGGAGCGCTGCGCGAGGTAGACGCCGAGCGGCACCGCCACGGCGAGCGAGACCGCCATGGCGGTCAGCGTGAGGGCCAGCGACACCCCGGCGCGCTCCAGGACCGTCTCCGTGATTTCCTTGCCGCTCGCCATGGAGATGCCGAAGTCGCCGTGGAAAAGGCCGCCGACCCAGTCGACGTACTGCACCGGCAGGGGCTTGTCCAGGCCCAGGCGGGAGGTGAGTTCGGCGACGGCCTCGTCGGTGGCGGAAACGCCCAGCGCCACGCGCGCCGGGTCGCCCGGCACGGCGCGCAGGAGGATGAAGATGATCAGGCTGGCTGCGGCGAGCAGCAGGACGAAGCGCAGCAGGTGCGAGCACACGGTGCGGATCATTTCTCCACCTCGCTGAGCCGGAGGGAGTCGGTCACGACGTTGGGGTCCAGCCCGCCCACGCCAGGGGCGAAGAGCACGATGTTGGGGGCGTTGACCAGGGTCAGCGCGGCGGCGTCGCCCATGATGTGGTCGATGGCGCCTGCCATGTCGCCTGCGGCGATCTGTTCGCGCACAACAGCGTTGTCGTAGCCCAGGTAATACTCTGGGTTCCCAAACAGCATGGGCACGTCCCGGGGTTCCACGTGGGCGACGATGGAGGACTGGTAGTCGTGCCCCTTGAGCACCTGGTTGAGCCACACGGCCGGGAACTCCACCGTGTCCAGGCGAACGCGGAAGCCGACGTCGCGAAGCTGCGAGTACAACAGCTCGCTGGCCTCCTGCGCGTACGGCCGGTTCGGCACCGTGATGGTGATGTCCGGGGTGCGCCCACGCAGAAGCTCACGGGCCTTGTCCGGGTCGAAGGGGTAGTAGTCGCGGCCGGTAAACCACGGGTCCGTCGGTGGCACGGGCGCACCGCCGGTGTCGGTGGCCAGGCCGTTGTAGACCACCTCGTTGATGGCCTTGCGGTCCACGGCGTAGGCGACGGCGCGACGCACGTCCGGGTCGTCGAACGGGGGGCGCTGGTTGTTCATGGAAAGCAGGACTTCGCTGTTCGTCGTGCCCACCTCCACGCGGATGTCTTCCGGCAGAGTGTTGATGAGCTGCGGCGCCTGCATCCCCCACACCACGTCCGCATCACCCACACGAAGTGCGTTGACGGCGGAGACCGGGTCGTCGAAGTAGCGGATCGTCGCGTCGTGTGCGACGGGCCCACCCCAGTAGTCGCCGCGGGCGCGGAACTCGATTGCTTCGCCCACGTCGAAGCGCTCCACGGTGTACGGCCCGGTGCCCAGCGGTGCGGTTGCAAGCGTGTCCACGCCCTCCGGCGTCATCATCGCCCCTGTCAACGTGCCCATGGACCACAGCCACGCGTCCTCCGCCGCTGCACCGCCGTCGACGTGCACCCGAAGAGTGCGCTCATCCAGCGCCTCCACCTCCGTCACCGGCTCCATCTGCGATTTCAGGCCGTTTGTCCACTCGTCTTGGACGTAGCGGATGGAAAAGGCGGCGTCGTCCGCCGTGAACGGTGTGCCGTTGGCGAACGTCACGCCGTCGCGCAGGTGGAACGTGAACGTGCCGCCGTCGCGGTCCCAGCTCTCGGCGAGGTGGGGTACGGGGGTACCGGAGGCGTCGATACGCACGAGTGTCTCGTACACGTTGCCCACCAGCGCCTGGGGGGCCGCCGCGCCGCCGGTGGTGGTGAAGTCCAACCCGGCGGGGGCTGCAGAGGCCGCCACTACGACGGAATCGCGCGGATCGGCGGTACTACATGCGGCCAAAGGAAGGGCCAAGGCGGCAGCGACCGCCAGAGTCCTGACATGCATGCCATGAGGTTACTGGATGGCAGACTCCACCTGGAACCAGAGGGGGGAGGAGTGGCCGCGGACGTTGTTCAGACCGAAGGAGAGCTTGTCTACGCGGAATGTGTGCACGGCGCACTCGAGCACGTCGCCGTTATGCGTCAGTGCCCTGATCTGCACCCGCAGCACCGGCGCGTCCTCGGGGATGTCCAACTTGGCTGCCGTGTCCGCGTCCGCCTGCTCGATGGTGAAGGACCGCGAGATGTTGTTGAAGTCCGCGCCCGCGCGGACGAGCTCGCGGTGGATGGACTGCTCCGCGGTGTCCACCCCCTCAATCACCTCCGCGAGGTGGGGCAGAAACGCCATCTTCTCAATCACCAGCGGCGTGCCGTCGGCGCTGCGGACGCGGTGCACCAAGAACACGTCGCTGCCCGGGGCGATGCGCATGCACTCCGCCAGCGTCTCATCCGCGGCGCCGAGGCCGAAACGCTCCATCTGCTCGCTCGGGTCTTTGCCCATGCGGAAGATCCAGGAGGTATTGGACAGGATTTCCTCGAACGTTTCGGTCCGGGTGTTGGACAAAACCAGGGAACGGCGGCCGCGGCCTGAGGAGAGCAGCCCCTCCGCACGCAGCGTCGCCACGGCCTGGCGCACCGGCCCGCGGGAGGTATTGAACTGCTCGCACAGCTCTACCTCGCTGGGCAGCGACTCGCCGGCTGGGATGTGGCCGGCGAAGATCTCATCGCGCAGGTAATCGGCGATTTCTTCGTGCTGCTGCGGGCGGCGAAGCGGGCCGGTGGGCAATGGCGCCATGGTGGGTCACGTCCTTCATCTACATCCCCGGGGTATTGACCACCAGATACTAATCCACGGCTTCTTCAGCGCCTATTACTTGGAGACCTGTCCTACATAGCCCGTTTTAATTCCACGCCTCGGCGAGAATCTCCATGGAGCGGCCCACTTCCTCGTGGCTACCGGCCTGCAGCGAGATCATCAGCTCGTCCGCCTGGGCGGTGGTGCGGAAGTTTTCCAGGTATTCAGCCACCTGCTCCCCAGTGCCTTCTGCGGTGTAGCGCAGCATATCCGTAATCTGGCGGCCCTGGTAGGAGTTGACCACGGTATCCAGCTGGTCGTCGCTGAGCTGCTTGCCCTGGCGGCCCATGAATGCGCGGACGCGGTTGCGGTGCACGACCGTCGTCTGGCGCTTCGCGTCTTCCTCTGTGTCGGCGGCGGTGACGTTGACCGCGGCGATGCAGTACGGCTCCGGGTGGCGCTCGGACGGCTGGTAGTTCTCCCGGTAGTACGCGGTTGCCTGCTCCAGGTGCTGCGGCGCGAAGTGGGATGCGAAAGCGTAGGGCAGGCCCAGCTGCGCGGCCAGCGACGCGCCGAACATCGACGAGCCCAGGATGATCAGCGGCACGTTGGTGTTGTACCCCGGCATCGCGGTCACGCCCGGCAGGGGGGACTCGTTGGACAGCCACGCCTGCAGCTCCTGGACGTCTTGCGGGAAGTTCTCCGCGGCGCGCGGGTCGCGTCGCAGCGCCCGGCCGAGGGTCTGCTGGTCGGTGCCGGGGGCGCGGCCGAGGCCGAGGTCGATGCGGCCGGGGTAGAGCTCCTCCAGCATGCCGAACTGCTCGGCGATGACGTACGGCGCGTGGTTGGGCAGCATTACCCCGCCCGAGCCCAGGCGGATGCGGCTGGTTTTCGCGCCGATGTGCGCGATCAGTACCGCGGGGGCGGAAGAGACGATGCTGGGCATGTTGTGGTGCTCGGAGTACCAGATGCGCTCATACCCCAAGGCCTCCGCCTGCTGGGCGAAGGCCACGGAGCGCCGCATCGCCTCGCCGACGGTTTCGTCGGGGTAGCGGGTGCAGAAATCAATAAGCGAAAGTGGGGCGTTCATAACGCCCCACCGTACGCGTTTTGCCTATCGACGACCGCTTCGCCAGCCCTAGTCCTTCGCCTGCAGCACGGGGACGGCGTCGCCCTCGGCGGAGAGGTCTTCGCCGTCGACGGATTCCATCGTGCCCGGGATCATGGCCGGCTTGGGGCGCACGAAGTCGATGATCAGGCCGATGACGAAGGCGACCACGACCGGAACGATCCAGCCCAGGCCCGCGTCGAACAGCGGCGCCCAGGAGACGATCGGGGTGAGCGCGCCCGCGGCCCACTCCAGGGAGATGAAGGTCTCGATGGCGGACCAGATCACGGCAACCCACAGCGGCAGGAAGAACGCCCAGCTGAAGCGGGTGCGGGCGCGGAAGGCCGGCTCGATCAGCGTCAGCGCGATCAGGGTGATCGCTGGCGGGTAGAGGAACCCGATGACCGGGGCGGCGATCGCCATGACGAACTCCAGGCCCTGGGTTGCCATGATCATGGACGCCACCGCGAAGACCACGGCCCACACGTGGTAGGTGCCGGGGAACTGCTCGGAGAAGTATTCGGCGGTGGCGGTGATCAGGCCCACGGCGGTGGTCAGGCAGGCCAGCAGCACGATCAGGGAGAACACGGTCTGGCCCGCGCCGCCCATGGTCAAGTTCGCGGCCTCAGCCAACAGACCGGCTCCGTTGTCGAAGTTCTCGGCACCCGGCATGACGCGGCCGATCAGGCCGAGCCCCACGTAGACCAGGGCGAGCATGACACCGGCGCCAACGCCTGCGGTGATGGTGCCGCCGACGAGTTCCTTGCCCTCGTTGAATCCGCGACTGCGCAGGGTGGAGATGACCACGATGGAAAACGCCAGCGCGGCGATGGAGTCCATGGTGAGGTAGCCCTCGAGCAGGCCAGCGGTGAGCGGGCCCTCGTCGTACGGCGCGTTCGGGGTAGCCGGCTCCGCAGTCCAGCGGAAGGCCGCCACGGAGATCATGACCACCAGCAGCACCAGCAGCGCCGGGGTGAGGAACTTGCCCAGCTTTTCCATGATCGTGGTGGGGTTCCAGCTCAGCGCCAGCGCGATGCCGAAGAACACGACGTTGAAAATGCCGGACGCGGCCAACGAGTCGACGCCGAACAGCGGGGTCACCGCAGTTTCAAAGGACACCGCGCCGGTACGCGGCAGCGCGTAGAACGCGCCGATGGACAGGTACGCCATCACCGGGAAAATCACGCCGAAAGCGGTGCCCGCGCGTTGCGCCAGGTCGCGCAGGTTGGAGCCGGACAGCGCGATGGCGATAACAGCCAGCACCGGCAAGAGGGAGGCGGTGAGCAGGAAGCCGATCAGGCCCGGCCAGAAGTTGTCGCCCGCCTCGACGGCCAGCATGGGCGGGAAGATGAGGTTGCCCGCACCGAAGAACATTGAAAACAGGGCGAGCGCGGTGACGATGATCGCGCTGTTGGAGCGCTTCGCCCCCTCGCCTTTAGCCGGTGCTGCCGGCTGTGAGACCGCTGTGGAACCCATTGGTAGACCTCTCTAGACAGGTTGGAGTGGCCTAAAGCATAGAACACCCGACCGCTTGATGGGAACTGGGTTCCATAAAGTGGGACGCTACAGCGTTGCGACGGCTTCGCCAATCCTCCTCACTGCCTCCTGCAGAATCTCCGGGGAAGTCGCGAAATTCATGCGGGCACGGTGCTCGCCGCCGGGGCCGAAGTCCACGCCCTCATTCATCGCCACCTTCGCGTGGCGGCGCAGCCACGCGGCCGGCTTGACGTCGTCAAGCTTTGTGTTCCTGAAGTTCAAGAACATGAGGTAGGTCGCCGCCGGCACCTCAATCTCAATGCCCGGAACCGCCTGGGGCAGGTGCTCCACCAACCAGTCGCGGTTGGCCTTGAGCTGGGCCACCTCCTCGTCCAGGAACTCGCGGCCGTGGTCGTAGCACGCCTCGGCCGCGACGATGCCGAGGGTGCCCACCCCGTCTTTGGCCACGCCCGACATCCCGTTCCAGGTTTTCACGTCCTCGTCGTTGGAGAAGATCATCTGCGCGCACTTCAGGCCCGCGACATTCCACGCCTTGGACGTCGCGGTGACCGTAATGCACACGTCCGGGTTGTTCGCCGCGGCGCAGGTGTGGGTGCCCTCGTAGACCAGCGGCGCGTGGATCTCGTCCACGATCACCCGGGCACCATACTTCCGGGCCAGCGCGCAGACCTCGTCCAACTGTTCCTCGGTGAACACGTACCCGCCGGGGTTGAACGGGTTCGTCACGATGATGCTGCCCGCGCCGTTGTGGAACGCGGCCTCCACTTCTTCTAGGTCGAGGCCGCCGGCGGAGCTGACGTCGATACGCTCGCGCCCAGCTACCTGCGCCACGTCCAAGAACGGGAAATAGGCGGGGACCGGAACGACAACGTCGCCCTCGGTGAAGTGTTGGATGGCAAGGAGTACGCCGCGCACGACGTCCGCAACCGGGAAGATTTTCGCCGGGTCGGGGCGCCAGGCGTAACGGTCCGCGTAGAAATCTGAGACGGATTCGCCCAGGCGGTGCGCGTGCGGGGCGGGGGTGTAGCCGAACATCTCCCGCTCGGTCGCGTCTACGATCGCCTGTTTCACGGCCGGGGCGGTGGGGAAGTCACTTTCCGCGATGAACAGCGGCAGGACGTCAGCGTCGAACTGCGTCCACTTCCGCGTGCCGCGGGCTTGCAGTGTTTCGAGGTCGGGGAATTGCATGCCGCCCACGGTAGCGAGAAGTTCTTGCTTGTCACCCCTTCCCAGGGTGTAGCGCACGGTGCTACGGTCGATTCATGACGGAGACAATCAGTCAACGTGAACTGCGTAATGAGAGCGGACGAATCATGCGTGCGCTCGATGAGGGGGAAACATTCGTGATTACAAGTAACTCGCAACCTGTCGGGGAACTTCGTCCGCTGAGAAAGCCGAAATTCGGGCGCAAGGAGGATCTCATCGCCGCCCTGCGGGGTGTTGCGAGTGTCGACTTTGCGCAGTTCCGTGCGGATACTGACGAGTTTGTCGATCAAGGAATTGATCCGCGTGGCTGAACGGGGTTTGTTAGATACTTCGGTGCTGTTTGACCTGGACGACATTGACTTGGACCGACTACCAGACTATTGGGCGATTTCGGCGGTCACGCTGGCGGAGCTGTCCGCTGGGCCGGCGGCGGCGAACGATCCGGTCGAACGGGCGAGACGGGCGAACCAAGCACACGCGGTCTCGGAGTTGGTTGAATGTATTTCCTTCGACGACCGCGCGGCCCGCGCGTATGCGCTCGTCTACGGTGCGGTGATGAAAGCAGGCCGAAAACCAAAACGCCGGGCGTTCGACCTCTTGATCGCAAGTTGCGCACTCGCTGAAGGGCTCGACCTGTACACCCGCAATCCGGGAGATTTTCGCGGGCTTGAGGAGTTAATCCGCGTCATTCATATTTAACGGTCCTCGTCCTCTTCCTCCTCGGCGCCGTCGACGTGGAAGCCGAACGCCTTGAGGCGCTCGCGGTCCGCGGCGGACGATGACGCGGTCAGGCGCAGCAACTCCGAGTAAATGCCGCCGGAGACTGCCAGCTCCTCCGGGGAGCCGATCTCGTCGACGCGGCCGTCTCGCAGCGTGATGATGGTGTCCACGCCCGCGATCGTGGACAGCCGGTGCGCGATCATGATGGTGGTGCGCCCGACCATCAGCTCGTCCAAGCCGGCCTGCACGGCGCGCTCGGCCTTGGTGTCCAGCGCGGAGGTGGCCTCGTCCAAGATGAGCAGCGGGGCGTCCTTCAGCATCGCGCGGGCCACGGCGACGCGCTGGCGCTGCCCGCCGGACAGGCGCAGGCCGCGCTCGCCGATGACGGTGTCGTAGCCGTCGGTGAATTTCATGATGAAGTCGTGGGCGTTGGCGCGCTTGGCCACCTCCACGACATCCTCCAGCGTCGCGTCGGGCTTGCCGTAGGCGATGTTTTCAAACACGGAGCCGGAAAACAGCGCCGCCTCCTGGAACACCACGCCGGTGGTCGCGCGCAGCTTCTCCACGTCGAGCTCGCCGATTTCCTCGCCGCACACGCGCAGCTGCCCGCGGGTGATCGGGTACAGGCCCAGCAGCAGATTGACGATGGTGGACTTGCCGCCGCCGGACTCGCCCACGAGGGCGATCTTTTCGCCTTCGTGGGCGGCGAAGCTGACGTCGTGAAGCACGGGCTCGCCTGTCGTGTACTCGAAGGTGACGTCCTCGAACGCGACAACTGGCTCCCGCACCGTCAGCGGGGCCTGCTGCTTTGTGACGACCTCCGGCATCCCCGACGCCTCCGTCGCCGCCACGAGCTGTCGGTTCGCGGTGGGCTCCACCGGCTCGTCCATGACCTTGAAGTAGTCGCGCGAGCCAGCCACGGCGCGCTGGGCGGAGTCCACGATCCAGCTCATCATGGTCACCGGCTGGCGGGCCATGGTGACCATCTGGATGAGCATGACCATCTCGCCCACGGAGAAATGCCCGTGCAGGGTGCGGGTGAACAGGATCAGGTAGATCCCTAAAAAGATCAGGTTCATGGCCACGCCGCGCGCGGTGTCCATGGCATGCCACCAGCGCGACTGCGGGCGGGTGATCTCCACAGTGTTGGTGTAGTGGCGACCGAACTTCTCCAGCTCGCGCACCTCCGCGCCGTAGGACTTGGTCACCTTGACCTGGCCCACCACCTCGGCGAAGCGGCCGTTGCCTTCGTCGATGTTGGCGTTTTTCTCCTTCTCAAAAACCTGCCAGCGTTTCGACGTCAGCGCGGTGAGCCACGTGTAGAGGGGAAACAGCAGCGCGAGCAGCACGGTCAGCGGCCAGTAGTAGTAGGCGGTGATGCCCAAAATCGCCACCACCTGGATCAGCATGGGCAAGAAGTTGTTGGTGAAGGACTGGATGAACTGCGTGACGTTCGCAATGGAGCGGTCCAGGCGCGCGATGATGGTGCCGGTGACCTGGTTGTCGTAGTAGCGCTGCGGCAGTGCGAGCAGCTTGGCAAAGTAGCGCGTGGACAGGATCTGGCGGATGCGGGCGACCATCACGTCGCCCAGGTACCCGGACACGTTGCGCAGCAGCGACGCCGAGGCTTCCGCCGCGAACAGGGCGATGGCGAGCCAGATGACGGTGCGCGTCGGGTCGGGCAAGGAGGCGTCTCCAAGCTTTGCCACGATCGTGTCCGTCGCCTCCCGGATCAGGAACGGCGAGACCAACCCCAGGCCCGCCACCAGGGAGGACACCACTACCACGGCGATGTAGTACGGCCACAGGGCGGAGGCGCTGCGCGCAACGCGCATCAAAGACTGCATAATTTCGACACACTACCCGGGCTGTAAAGTGGTGCAGCAAACCGCAAAAGCCCCAGCTACTACCGCGAGAAAACGAGGCGCCCATGTTCCACCGCACCCGCCGCCCGCAGGCCGCAACGCTCACCGCCGCAGTCCTGGCCTCCACGTTGGCGCTCACCGCGTGCGCGGACGGCGAGATGGCGGAGGACACCGCAAGCTCCACCCAGGTCACCGCGGCGGAAGACGCGCCACAGGGCCAGGCGGACGACCGTATCGGTGTGCAGCGTAAGACCTTCGAGGTCAACGAGACCGACCCGGTGGTCAGCGACAAGACGGACGGTGAGCGCGTGGAGGATCCCGCCATGGAGCTGTCCTACAAGTGGCAGGGCACCTCGTATGCGCCCGCCGGCGGCTCGGTGGTCGTGGTGGCCATCACCAACGAGTCGGATGCGCCCCTGCCCGAGGACGCGCTGACGCCGAAGCTGCGCTACAACGCCAACAGCACGTCCAACCCGGACATGAAGGACGCGAAGTTCCAGCCCGTCGCGGAGGAAGCCGGCGTGGACATCGTGGGCCTGGACCGCCCGCTCGGCCCCGGCGCGACGGTGAACGCGAAGTACCCCTTCGACGTGACTACCGGCAACCTGTGGGACGCGGAGTTCACCATCGGCAACGTCACGTTCAAGGGCAACCTGAACAACTAGCGGGCGAACCGCGCGATCTCGCGCGCGAACCGCGCGATCTCGCGCGCGTCTAACCCGGAGGCGTGGCGCACCTCTGCGAGCTCCGCGAGCTCGGCGTCGTCCCAGGGCTGCGGGCCCATCGGTCCGAACACTTTCGCGTATCGACGGTAACTTCGCCCCACCCGCGCCGGCCTATTTTCCGCCAGCTCGTTGAGCTTGTCGCGCGTCAGCGGGGCCGACAGTAGGTAGCGCACGATCCACTTGCGTTTCTCGTACGGCGCGCGCGGGAAGACCGGATCCGCGGCCCACACCCGGCGGAATTCCCCGGCGTAGTGGTCGCGCCGACACAGCCACAGCGCCACCGCGGCCTCCTCGCCGGCGCCGACGACGGTGACGTTGGTGGGGTCGCCGCCGAACGCCTCGATGTTTTGCTGGACCCAGCGCAGGGCGAGCTTGACGTCGGCGACGCCGCGGAAGTGCCCGATGGCGTCCGCCGCGAAGGGCAGGAACCCCTCGAACCCGTCACGGTGGGGCACGTGCACGTGGACGAAACCGTCGCCCGGCTCCACCGGCTGCGAGAGCCACACGATCACGGGGCAGTCCGCGCCGGGGCGGGCCTCAAGCGGGGCGCTGACGGAAAGGGCGTTGGGGTTCGGCGCGGTGGCGTCGATAAGCAATCCCTGCTCGACGGGCGCCGGGTCGTCGAAGGGGCGGGTCTCGGCGGTAAACGGGATGGCATCGAAGATGCGCTTGCCGCCGCGGGTGGTGCCCACGATGGTGCCGGCCGCGCATGTGATTTCCGTTTCGCCCATTGAGACTTGTCTTATTCGGCAGACTCTTCATCCGGCGGGGCGATTGGAGGGAGCCATTCAGAGCTAGGCCTACATATCAACCTGGCATTGTTGTACGCCATCCCGAGCGTAAGGGCGGTATTGGCAGTTGCAGCGCCAGACGCTTGGGGGTTCACAACCAGCGCAACGTCCGTCTTCCCGCGAGCCATTAGATCGAGAGGCATCAAGAACTGGATGCGCGAATCTGACTCTGTTACGTACATCTGTGGGACAAGGGTTTTGTAGTTTCGGCGCGCACGGATGATTGCCCTATCGATCGCTCCCCTTAGAAGGTTGAGTCTAATAGGCTCCGGTAGAGCATTGAATTCTTCTGGATACCGCTCGGGATGATCGTTCAGGATGTGCCTGTAATTCGGGTGAATCTCGTTTTTGAAGTCAAACACCAAATCGCTTATCGAGCCGAAGTACTGGGCCATTTCTGGAAGCTGAGAAAACTGATTGTGTAAAATTCCGTCGGAAGGGGTTGTCCACCGCCGGAATGCGAAAGGGCGATTATCGCGTCTGTTGGGTCCATAAATCGCGAATATATCCTCTGCCCACGGTGTTATTAGTCCGGTATTGAATGCAGCGAAACTTCCATCACCCGATATTAAAACTTTTCCCTCAGTGACCAGCCTTTTGTAGGTGAAATTTAGATAGCTGCTGAGAATCGGGAGGTATCGGTGAGGATTCTCTGTGCCCGACCAGTCTTCGGGCTCGGCGAGGTCTCGGAGCAATCTCAACGATTGTTTAAAACCTCGTTGTGGCAACGACTCGCTTTCGAACTGGAGATCTTCTTCAGATTGAATATCGAATTGGTACTCGACTGACGCTAGGTCTCGTAGATTCTCGGGAAACTGAAAATTGCTCATGCTGTCTATTTCTAGTTCATTAAGAACACGTACGCTCAAATTTCGAACCGCATACACTGACCGCCATGACAGACCCGCTTCTGACCCCCTCGACCCTGCCGTACAACCTGCCGGACTTTGCCAACATCCGGCTCGAGCACGTGGAGCCCGCGTTCGACGAGGCGCTGAAGCGTCACGCGGCCGAGATCGCCGAGATCACCACCGCCGCGCAGCCGACGTGGGAGAACACCGTGGAGGCCTTCGAACTGGCGGGCGCGGACCTGGACCGGGTGATGGCGTGGTTTTTCAACCTGCAGGGCACAGACGCCACCGAGGAGTTCGACGCGGTGGCGGACCGCATAGTGCCCAGGCTGTCCGCGCACGTGGACTCGATTTACCAAAACGAGGAGCTCTACCAGCGCATCAAGGGCGTTGCGGTGCCGCAGGATGTGGCGTCGCAGCGGCTCCACAGCGAGTTGACGCGCCGCTTCACCCGCCGCGGCGCGGAGCTGAACGCAGCCGGCAAGTCTCGCCTGCAGGAAATCAACCAGCGCCTTTCCGAGCTCTCGGAGCGCTTCGGGCGCAACCTGTTGGCGGACACGAAGGCGCTGGCGGTGGAGTTTGACCGCGAGGAGCTCGCGGGGCTGTCCGAGGACCAGCTCGCAGCGTACGAGGACGACGGCCGCTACGTCGTGCCCATCGAGTTGCCCACCACCCAGGCGTTGCAGGCGGAGCTGGAGGAGTCCTCCGCGCGGCACAAGCTTTTTAGCGCCTCCCGTGCCCGCGGCCGGGAGTCCAACCGCGACATCGTGCTGGAATCCGTGGCGCTGCGGCAGGAGCGCGCCAAGCTGCTCGGGTACGAAAGCCACGCCGACTACGTCATCGCGGAGGAAACCGCAGGTACAGCCGCGGCCGCGCGTCAGCTCATCGCGGACCTCGCGCCTGCCGCCGCAGCGAACGCCGAGGCCGAGCGCAAGCTCGCCGGCGAGCTCGCGGGCGAGGACCTCGACGGCGCGGACTGGCCGTACTGGCAGGCCAAGCGCCGCGCGGAGGAGCTCGGGCTCGACGAGGCGGAGCTGCGCAAGTACTTCCCGCTCGAGCAGGTGCTCACCGACGGCGTCTTCTACGCCGCCAACCTCCTCTACGGCATCACGGTGGACAAGCGCGCAGACCTCGCAGGCTACCGCGACGACGTAGACGTCTGGGAGGTCAAGGAGGAGGACGGTACAGGTATCGGCCTGCTGCTGACGGATTACGCCGCCCGCCCGTCTAAGCGCGGAGGCGCGTGGATGAGCTCGTTTGTGGACCAGTCCCACCTCGCGGGCACGAAACCGGTGGTGGTCAACGTGATGTCCATCAACTCGAACCTGCTCACCATCGACGAGGTGACAACGCTCTTCCACGAGTTCGGCCACGCGCTGCACGGCCTGCTTTCCGACGTGCGCTACCCCTCGCACTCCGGCACCAACGTCCCGCGCGACTGGGTGGAGTTCCCGTCCCAGATCAACGAGAACTACGCCTTCGCCCCCGAGATCGCCTGCAATTACGCGCGCCACGTGGACACCGGCGAACCGATCCCGGCCCCCTTGCTCGAGGCGATGGAGGTGTCGCGCCAGTTCGGCCAGGGATTCTCCACCGCGGAGTACCTCGCGGCCAGTGCGATCGATCTTGCGTGGCACTCGCTCGACGGCGAGCTACCTTCGGACGTCGACGCCTTCGAGGCGCAAGTCCTGCGCGACTACGGCCTCGACGTGGACGGCTTGGAGCCGCGCTACCGCTCCACCTGGTTCAACCACATCTTCGCGGGCGGCTACTCCGCGGGCTACTACTCCTACCTCTGGGCAGAAGCGCTCGACGCCGACGGCTACGCGCTGGTGGCGGAAGAGGGGATCAACCGCGCTACCGGCGCAAAGTTCCGCGACGCCATCTTGTCCCGGGGCGCTTCCCGAGACTACGACGAGGCGTACCGTGCCTTCCGCGGGCGGGACAAAGACACCCAGCCGCTACTGAAGCGCCGCGGCCTCGCGGGGGCGCGAACAGACGCACAGAAAAACTCGCGCTGAGGGAGTTTTTTGGGCACCTGCGGTAGAGTCGAGAGGGTTTCACCGCTTCAAAAAACAAGACAAGGACACGCCTATGCCGCGCCGACTTCTGCGCCGACATCTGCGCCGAAATCCGGGGCGCCCCCGAGCCGGCGCGCTGGCCGCGGCCGTGGCGATCGCCGTGTCGTCGGTTGCGGTGCCGGTTGCGCTGCCGGGAGCGGGGGCGGCGGAACCGCTCGTCGCTAGGCAAGGCGAGCGGCTGTTCGTGGACAACATCGGCGGCTACAACCTGACCTCCTGCACCATCGGCTACAACGACGTCGCGCTGCACCGCAGCTACACCGCCGGCCACTGCGCGGTGGACTCCGCCGCCCCGCGGCCGGGAGGATCGACGGTCTACGTGGCCGACGAGTACGGGCGGCAACTCCCCACGCCCGCCGGGCTGATCTACCCGGCCGCCGCCTTCTACGGGCCCGCCAACGCCAACGACTGGTCCGTGATCTACTGGTTCAACAACGTCACGCTCGGCCAGAACACCTACGGCGGGGCGTACATTCCTATCAGCGAGATCTCGCCCGGGGAGACCCTGTGCTACCACGGCTTCGCCTCCCACGGGCGCAGCCGGGAGGCCGCCTGCGGGCCGTTTGTGGGAATGATCGAGAAAACGATCTACTTCGATGCCCCCGGCACACCCCACTTCGGCGATTCCGGCGGGCCGGTGTACGCGCCGGGCCGCGGGTTCGTCGGCGTGATGTCGGGCGCGAACGCGCTCGTGGACGAGGACGACACCGAAGTGGTGGGCCTTGAGCGGGCAAGTTCGCTGCAGAGCGGCCCGACGTACGACGACGCCCGCATCGACGCCTTCCTCCGCGAGTACTACGCCCGGCAGTTCCCGGCCTCCGAAGCGACCCCGGCTCCCCCCGCGGTCGAGCCTTCGTCGGCGTCGAGGGGGACGACGCCAACCAGCGCCGCGCGGCCGACGGCGACCCCGTCGGCCACCCGGGCGTCGGCACCGAAGCCGACACCGACATCGAAGGTGAAACCGACACCGACGACGCGCCCCTCGGCGACGCGTGCGTCCGCGCCCCCTGCGACAACGACCCGCACTGCAGCTCGGGTGCCCACCGGCGCGGCGACCCCGTCCAGCGTGCCCAGCGAGGCCCCCGCAGATCCGGTGGAAGTCAAGGAGCAGCGCGACCGCCGCATTGCCGACGCGCTGGTGATCACGCTCGGGGTCGTCGCCGCAGCGGCTGTGCTGGTGCCCGCCATCGGCTACGTGTTGGGCATAATCCGATGAGCTGGGTGATGGGGCTGAGCCCCTGGTTACAGGTGCCGGTGATCCTGGCGGTTGCAGCGCCGGTGTGCGGTGCGGCCAGCTACGTGCTGCTGCGTGCGGTGGACGCCTTCTCCCGCGCCGCCGCGCGGCTGTTTTCCCGCCGCTGAGGCCAGCGGGCTAGGCTTAGGCCCCATGGCCAACCCGGAGGAGCTGCGCAAGCAGGATCAAAAGCTGCCGAAGCAGCAGCGGAAGTACCCGCAATCGCGGGTGACCCAGGTGATGTGGGTGCTCATCGCCCTCGTTGTCGTCGCCGCGCTCGCGGGCGCGCTGTAGCGCTGGCCGCGCTCCCGCTAACCCCGCCAACGCCCGTGCCCTAGCACGAGCGTTGGCGGGGTTAGCGGGAGCGCTAGCGAGTGCTTGCGGAGGCGATCCGGGTGAACAGCGGCACGTCGGGGAGGTCTTCGATGAGGACGGGGGTGCCGGAGGCGTCGCAAAGCGGAATGCACCAGTTGGAGTACATCTCACGGTTGGTGCCCGGCTGGTTTTGAATGCGCGTGTCGCCCACCATGTCCACCAGGTTCGTGCAGGTCATCGCGGACGGGGTGGAGGCGACAAACCGCGTCAGGCCCTCCACGAGCGTGTCCACGTCGTCGTATTCGCCCAAGTCCTGGTCCAGGAAGTCCACGTCCGCAAGCGTGGTGCCTTCGAACGCGCCCTCCGCCTGCGCGGCGGCAAGCACCTGGGAGATCCACACCGCGTCGGCGGCGTTGAGCTCCTCTAAGCTCTCCGCAACCAGGCCCAGCTTGTGGCGCAGCGCGTTGTGCGCGCCCTCGAGGTACCCGGCGGTCGGGGGCAGGTCGTGCGTGCCCACGGCTGTCAGCGCCAGGTTGCGATACTGCTGCGACGGGCGTGGGACCTCCGGCGGCACGGATTCGAACCACAGCACGGACGTGCCCAGGATGCCCTTGTCGCGCAGCACCTCTTGCACCCACGGCTCGAACGTGCCCAGGTCTTCGCCCACCACCACGGCGCCGGCGCGCTGCGCCTCCAGCACCAACACGCCGACCATGGCCTCGAAGTCGTAGTTCATGTACGCGCCGTTGAGTGGGGTGTCCATGCGCGGCAGCCAGAACAGACGAAACAGGCCGAGGACGTGGTCCACGCGGATTCCGCCGGAGTGGCGCAGCACGGTGCGCAGCAGGTCCCGCCACGGCCCGTAACCGGCCTCCGCCAGCTGCTGCGGGTTCCACGGCGGCTGGGACCAGTCCTGGCCTTGCTGGGAGTACTGGTCCGGCGGCGCGCCCACGGACGCGTCGGGAACAAGCACCTCGTGCAGTGTGGCGGCGTCGGCACCGCCAGGGTGGATGCCCACGGCAAGGTCCGTCATAATGCCCAGCCGCATACCCGCCGCGAGTGCGCGCTCTTGCGCCACGCGGCGCTGCTCGTCGGCGATGAACTGCAGCCACATGTAGAACTGGACCAGCTCCTGCGGGTCCTCTCCGGCGTGCTTCGGCGCGCCGTGGTGCTCTGACTCGGAGGCCTGCGCCGCGCACCACTCGGCGAATTGGCGTAGGCCTTCGCCCTCGTCCAGGCAGAACAGCTCGAAGTCGTGCGTGCGGGCCTCGTCCGCGGCCGAGACGTAGAACAGCGCCTTGAGCACCGCAAGCTTCGCGGCGAAAATGCGGTCGCGCTCCAGCGGTTCGTTGGTGTGGTTCATGGCCTTGAACTCGGCGGCAAGCTTGACGACGTCCTCCCGGTCCCCCTCATCCAGCATCGCGAACTCCGGGACCTGTTCGACGGCGATGTAGATGGGGTTGACAAACCGGCGGGAGGTGGGCAGGTACGGCGAGTCCTCGATCGGCGGGACCGGCTCGGCGGCGTGGACGGGGTTGATCAGCAGGTAGTCCGCGCCCTGCTCGGCGACCGCCTCGGCGATCGAACCCAGGTCGTGGAAGTCCCCGATGCCCCAGGAATCCAGCGAGCGCACCGAGTACAGCTGCGCCATCACACCCCACACCGGCTCCCGCACCACGTCGGCGTTGGTGGACAGCGCCGCCGGGACCACGATGAGCGGGCAGACCTCGTCCAAGTTGTCCGATTCCAGGTGCAGCTCGTGGTAGCCCGCGGGCAGGTCGCCCGGCACGTGGAAGGTGGCCTCGCCCCACGTCACGCCGTCGGAGGCGGTAAACGGCGGGGCCCAGTTCTCGTCCTGGTAGGCGTCGCGCGACGTGCCGTCTTCCAGCCGGATCCAGCAGTGCGCCCAGTGCCCGTCGTGCACGTGCACGTTGAAGTGCCGCTCCGCCCCCTCGGTGGCAACCACGCACGGCGGCATGGGCCGGGTGGACCAGAATTCCCGGCGGGCGTCGAGGTGGAATTGGAGTTCTTCGTCCGAAGGGTCGTCGCTAAGCGAAAGCCCCAGCGCTCGGAGCAGCTTCAGAAACGACTCGGCGGGCGGCTCCGTGACCAGCCCGTTCGAGGCGCGGTAGGAGGTACCGAAGCCGTAAGACTCGGCGAGGGCGTGCAGCAGTTCCACGTTTGTCACGTCACGCATTGTGCCAAAGCCGGGCCGTAGCTGCTGGGGTACGCTTGAGCACCATGCCTTCCAACGCGTACACGACGGAACTCGGATTCACCCTCAACGACACGGACACGTGCCTCAGCGGGCTGATCCACACGTGCGAGGAGCGCCCCCACCTGGTGCTGTACTACCGCCCGCGCAACTACGAGTGGGTGTCCGTCACCGCCGCTGAGTTTTTGCAGGAGGTTTACGAGGTGGCGAAGGGCCTGGTGGCCGCGGGCGTGGAGCCGGGGGACCGCGTGGCCATCTTGTCGTCCACGCGCTACGAGTGGTCGCTGTTGGACTTTGCTATCTGGGCCGCCGGCGCCGCATCCGTGCCGATCTACCCGTCGTCGTCCATGCACCAGATCCAGTGGATCCTGGAGGATTCCGGCGCGAAGATCGCGTTTACAGAAACGCGTGACCACACCCAGCTCATGAGCCCGTTTTTGCTGGATGAGACGGGTAGGCCCAAGTTCGCGGACTCGCCGTCGAAGCTCGAGCGCATCTACGAGCTGAACTCCGCGGGCGTGGAGACGATCAAGTTCGAGGGGCGCGACGTGGAGCAATCGCGTATCGACGAACGGGTCCGCGCCACCCGCCACGCCAACCTGGGCTCCATCGTCTACACCTCCGGCACCACCGGCCGGCCGAAGGGCGTGGAGATCACCCACGGCAACTGGGCGTACCAGTGCTGGGCGCTGCTGGAAAACGAGATCGGCCGGGTGTCCTACCCGGGGCAGCGCATGGTCACGTTTTTGCCGCTGGCGCACGTGCTCGCCCGCGCGGTGTCGCTGGCGTGGACCATCTCGGGGGCGACTCAGTCGCACTGGTCCGACACCTCGACGCTGATGGTGGAGCTGCAGCGCGTGCGCCCCAACCTGGTCGTGGGCGTTCCGCGCGTGTTTGAGAAGGTGCGCGAGGGCGCCTACAACAAGGCGGCGGACGGCTCTGCGGTGGGCAAGCGCATGTTCTTAGAGGCGGAAAAGGCGGCGATCGATTACTCGAAGGCGCTGGACACCCCGGAGGGGCCGTCGCGGGTGCAGAAGGCTAAGCGCGCGGTGTTTGAAAAGCTGGTCTACGGCAAGATCAAAGACGCCATGGGCGGCTCGGTCTGGTACGGCATCACCGGCGGGTCCGCGATGAGTTCTGACCTGTCGCACTTCTTCCGCGGCATGGGCGTGCCCATCTACGAGGGCTACGGGCTCACCGAGACGTGCGCCGCGGCGTGCGTGAACAACGCCAACGCCAACAAGATTGGCACCGTGGGCCAGCCCGTCAACGGCTACTCGGTGCGCATCAACGACGACGGCGAGATCGAGTTCAAAGGCCCCGGCGTGTTTAACAAGTATTGGCAGAACGCGGCCGCGACCGACGAGGCGCTCACGGACGGCTGGTTCAACACCGGCGACCTGGGGGAGGTGGACGAGGACGGCTTCGTTTCCATCACCGGGCGCAAAAAAGACCTCATTGTCACGGCCGGCGGCAAGAACATCTCGCCGGGGCCGATGGAGGAGATCATCAGACAGGACCCGCTGATCTCCAACGCGTTGGTGGTCGGCGACGGCAAGCCGTTCGTGGGCGTGCTGGTCACCCTCGATGAGGAGGAGCTCAAGCGCTGGAAGGCCAACCACAACATCCCGCAGAACAAGAAGATCTCCGAGCTCGCCCAGGACCCCGCTCTGCGCGCCGAGGTGCAGGACGCGGTGAACATGGCCAACGCGACCGTCTCGCGTACCGAGGCGATTAAGAAGTTCCGCATCCTGGACCGCGACTTGTCTGAGCAGCACGACGAGATGACGCCGACGATGAAGGTGAAGCGCAACGTGGTGTTCCAGCGCTTCCAGGAGGACATCGACAAGCTGTACCAGCGGTAGTCCGGCGCGCCTTCCTTCCTCCGCTGCGGTGGTGGCATAGCATGCCAATTTGTCACTTACGCACAGGCGTTTCCAAGGAGGGCTCGGGATGCACAAAACTGCCGCTGTGCTGCGTCACCGCGAGCTCACCCAGGAGATTTACAACATCGGCGACGAGGTGGCGGAGTACACCGAGCACCTTGCCGAGGCCATCGCGGATTACGACGGCGAACTCACCGAGGACTGCCTCGCCGAGTTCGTCGAAATCGTCGACGACGCGCGCCAGGACGCCCGCCGCGTGGTAGCCGAGTTGATTGGCCTGCGCCAGGCGCTCACCTCCGGCCGCGCCGCCGGCCACTTGTCTGCGGGGGCGAAGCCCGAGGAGCGCATCCCGGAGCCCGAGCTTCTCGACGCCTCCGGTCTCCACGACCTGTTCCCCTTAAAAGCCCCGTTTTCGGTGCAGACCATGCAGGACGCGCTGACCGGCCGCACCGATTTGGTGGTGCAGCACTTGGGCGAGGTGGTGTCCTACTGCCTGGAGCAGACCGACATGGTCGCCCGCGAGCTCGGCGTGGTGAGCTTGCCGCACCTCTACGCCCGTGTCGGCGAGATCGTGGAGGAGGCCGTCACAGGCTGGGTGGAAACCGTCTGCGTCGACCACCCCGCGTTCGTGCGCACCATGCGCGGGTCCAACCCGCCGGAGTTTTTGGAGGAGCGCGCCCGCATCGACCGGATCGTGGCGAAGGTCGCTGCGAAGCGTTCCCGCCGCGGGGCCTAATCTGGCGCCATGGATTCGTTCGGCGTTTACATCCACGTGCCTTTTTGCGCCACGCGCTGCGGGTACTGCGACTTCAACACCTACACACCCACCGAGGTGGATTCCTCCCACGCCCAGTATTTGGACGCGTTGGAGCGCGAACTCGAGCTCGCCGCCGCCCGCGGGCTGCCGCAGGCCGACACCGTGTTTATCGGCGGCGGCACGCCCAGCCTGCTGGGCGCAGACGGCCTCGGGCGCATCCTCTCCGCGGTGCGTCACACGTTCGGGCTCGCACCCGGCGCGGAGGTGACCACTGAATCCAACCCGGAATCCACCAGCCCGGAGTACTTCGACGGCCTGCTGGGCGCCGGGTTCACCCGCGTGTCGCTGGGCATGCAGTCCGCGTCCACGCCGGTGCTGAAGGTGCTGGACCGCCAGCACACCCCGGGCCGCGCCGTCGCCGCCGCCCGCGAGGCACTCGCGGCAGGGTTCGCGCACGTGAACCTGGACATGATCTACGGCACGCCCACCGAGACGGACGACGACGTGCGCCGCACCTTAGACGCCATCCTGGCCACGGGCGTCGACCACGTCTCCGCCTACTCGCTCATCGTGGAAGACGGCACCGCCATGGCCCGCAAGATCCGCCGCGGCGAGCTGCCCGCCCCGCAGGAAGACGTCTACGCCGACCGCTACGAGCTCATCGCTTCCACGCTGGAGGACCACGGCTACTCCTGGTACGAGGTGTCCAACTGGGCCAAGCCGGGCGGGCAGTGCCGCCACAACCTCATCTACTGGCACAACCAGAAGTGGTGGGGCGCAGGCCCCGGCGCGCACAGTTTCGTCGGGTCGGAGCGCTTCTTCAACGTCAAGCGCCCCGAGCGGTACGCGCAGCTGCTTGCCGACGCCATCCTGCCCATCCACGACTCCGAAACCATCACCGAAGCCGAAGCCCACACCGAGGCGGTCATGCTCGGGCTGCGCCTGAGGGAGGGCATCCCGGCGGGGTGGATCGGGGCGGGGGCACGGGACGTCGTCGATAGGCATGTGCGCGCGGGGCTGCTGGAGCGCGGCGAGAGGCTGCGCCTGACGGATAAGGGCCGGCTGCTTGCAGACGGCATCATCACCGATATCCTGGCAGCCGAGTAAGGAGGCATGCATGAGCGCAGCAGACGAACGGCGGCAGGCGGTGTTGCGCGCGATTGTGGCCGACTACATCGCCAGCCAGGAACCTGTCGGGTCGAAGTCGCTGGTGGAGCGGCACAACATGGGGGTGTCCTCGGCGACCATCCGCAACGACATGGCGGTGCTGGAGCAGCAGGGCTACATCTCGCAGACGCACGCGTCGTCCGGTCGTATCCCCACCGAGGCCGGCTACCGCGCGTTCGTGGACGCGCTGCACGACGTCAAGCCGCTGTCCGCCGCCGAGCGCCGCGCCATCTTGGACTTTTTGGAAAACGGCGTGGACTTGGAAGACGTGCTGCGCCGCTCCGTGCAGCTGCTCGCGCAGCTGACCAACCAGGCGGCGGTGGTGCAGCTGCCCACGCTGAGCGTTGCGCGGGTGAAGCACTGCGAGGTGGTGGAGCTCACCCCGACCAGGCTGCTGCTCGTGCTGATCACGGACGCTGGCCGCGTGGATCAGCGCAACGTGGAGCTCGCTGGCCCCATCGGCGCGGACGGGGTGCGGCTGCTGCGCGACCTGCTCAATGAGGTGCTGGTGGGCAAAACCATGCGCGATGCGTCGGCGGCACTGGCGCGGTTGTCGGCGAACGCTCCGCCCCACCTCGCCGACCCCGCCGCCCGCGCCGCGGAGGTGCTGATCACCACGCTCGTGGACGCCACCCCGGACCGGCTGATCATCGCCGGCTCGTCGAACCTGGTGGTGCCCTCCGGCGGCTTGCAGGGCGTCATCGACGCGCTGGAGCAGCAGGTGGTGGTGCTGAAGCTGCTCGCCGGCGCGCAGGAGCTGGAGCAGGTCTCCGTGCGCATCGGGCGCGAGAACGAGGACGAGGAATTTTCGCGCGCGTCGATTGTTACAACTGCGTACGGCTCGGGCGATGAGGCACTCGGCGGCCTCGGGGTAGTCGGCCCGACGCACATGGACTACCCCGGTACGATGCAAAAGGTTGCCACCGTGGCCCGCTACATTAGCCGCATCCTGCGGGGCGAATAGAAGGGAAGTTATGGCTCGCGATTACTACGGCATCCTCGGCGTTGACCAGGAGGCCACCGAGCAGGAGATTAAGAAGGCGTACCGCAAGCTGGCGCGCAAGTACCACCCGGACGTCAACCCGTCCGAGGAGGCGGCGGAGAAGTTCGCGGAGATCGCGGCCGCCCAGGAGGTGCTGCTGGACCCGCAGAAGCGCGCGATCGTGGACCGCGGCGGGGACCCGATGGAAGCCGGCGGCGGCATGGGTGGCGGCGCCGGCTTCGGCGGTGGCCTGGGCGATATTTTCGAGGCGTTCTTCGGCGGCGGCGGTGGCACGCGCCAGCCGCGCTCGCGCGTGCAGCCGGGCAGCGACGCGCTGTTGCGCACCACCGTCACCCTCGAGGAGGCCTTCGCCGGCGCGAAGAAGGACGTCACGGTAGATACAGCGGTGCTGTGCGACAAGTGCCACGGCACCGGCTCCAAGACCGAGTCCAAGCCGGTCACCTGCGGCACGTGCGGCGGCGCAGGCCAGGTCCAGGAGATGCAGCAGTCCTTCCTGGGCAACGTGATGACCACTCGTGAGTGCCCCACCTGCCACGGCTACGGCGAGGTCATCCAGGACCCCTGCCCGCAGTGCGCCGGCGACGGTCGGGTGCGCGCCACCCGCGATCTCACGGTGAACATCCCGGCCGGCATCAACTCCGGCATGCGCATTCGCATGGCCTCGCAGGGCGAGGTCGGCCACGGCGGGGGACCGGCCGGCGACCTGTACGTGGAGGTCCAGGTTGAGCCGCACCCGGTCTTCGTGCGTGAGAACAACGACCTGCACCTGCGCTTGACTGTGCCCATGTACGACGCGGCGCTGGGCACCCAGCTCACGGTGGACAACCTCGCCGGCGAGCGCACCACTATCGACGTCCCCGGTGGCACCCAGCCCGGCGACACGATCCACCTGCCGGGCGAAGGCATGCCGCGCCTGCGCGCCGAGGGCGCCGGGGACATGGTCGCCCACGTCCAGGTCACCGTGCCCACCGCGCTCACCAACGAGGAGCGTGCGACGCTGGAAGACCTGCGCGACGGCCACCCGGACAACCCGGCCGTCCACGTCGAGTCCGACGAGGAGCACGACGGGTTCTTCTCCCGCATGCGCGATAAATTCCGCCGATGAGCCTGCCGTACTTCCTCGCCGACGACCCGGCCGCCGGCGTCCTCACCGGCGACGAGGCCAGGCACGCCCACGTCAAGAGGATTCGGCCCGGTGAGCGCATCATGCTTATCGACGGCCAAGGGTCCGCCGCCGAAGCCACCGTCACACGAGTGGATGGCCAGCGCGTGGAATATGACGTCGTCAGGCAGGAGCGCTTCGAACACCCCACCCCGCGCGTGACGGTGGTGCAGGCGGTGCCCAAGGGCGAGCGCGCGGAGCTGGCCGTAGACCTGGCCGTGCAGGGCGGGGCGGACGCGATCGTGCCGTGGATCTCGCACCGCACCATCGCCCGGTGGCCGGCGAACAAGCAGGCCAAGCAGGTGGCAAAGTGGCGCGCGCAGGCGCTCGCGAGCGCGAAGCAGGCCCGCCGGGCGTGGGTGCCAGAGGTGCGCGAGCCGGTGACCACGAACCAGTTGTCGGATCTTCTCCGTGACCCGAGGAACGAGGGTCACGCGCTGGTGTTGCACGAGGACGCCACCGAGCCCATCCGCGAGGTGGAGTTCGGCGACGAGGTGTGGCTCATCGTCGGGCCGGAAGGCGGCATCGGGGAGGACGAACTCGAGCTGTTGCAGGCCCGCCCGGTGAAGCTCGGGCCGGAGGTGCTGCGCACCGCGTCGGCGGCGTTCGCTGGTCTTTGCGCGATCGGGGCGCTGACAGCCCGCTGGTAGGGTAGGCCCCCATGGAAGAGATGGTGACGCGCAAGGTCGAGCTCGACTCGGCGTACGCGCAGTCCGTTCTGGGAATCAACGACGACAACCTCCGGGTGCTGGAAGACCAGCTCGGTGTCGGCTTTCACGCCCGCGGAACGCAGCTGACCGTCAAGGGCCACGCTGAGCAGGCGGCGCATGCGCTGCGGGTGGTGGAAGAGCTCGAGTCCATGGCGCGGCGCGGCGTGCCGCTGGGGCCGGACACCGTGGTCCAGGCCGTGCGGATCATGGAGGCGGAGGCGCCGGGCTCCGTGGCCGACATCTTGGGCGAGGAGATCATCTCGCGCCGCGGCAAGGTCATCCGCCCGAAGACGGCGGGGCAGCGCGAATACGTGGACGCGATCGACGAGCACACCATCACCTTCGGCATCGGCCCGGCCGGCTCCGGCAAGACGTACCTGGCGGTGGCGAAGGCTGTGCAGGCGCTGCAGAACAAAGAGGTCAAGCGCATCATCCTCACCCGCCCCGCGGTGGAGGCCGGCGAGAAGCTGGGTTTCCTGCCCGGCACGCTCAGCGACAAGATCGATCCGTACCTGCGCCCGTTGTACGACTCGCTGCGCGACATGATGGACCCGGAGGCTATCCCGAAACTCATCGAGGCCGGCATCATCGAGGTCGCCCCGCTCGCCTACATGCGCGGGCGGACCCTGTCGGACGCGTTCGTCATTTTGGACGAGGCGCAGAACACCACCGGCGCGCAGATGAAGATGTTCCTCACCCGCCTAGGGTTCGGCTCGAAGATGGTGGTCACCGGCGACACCTCCCAGGTGGATCTGCCGCGCGGCACCGTCTCGGGCTTGCGCGTGGCGCGGCGCATCCTCGGCGACATCGATGACATCGCCTTCCAGGAGCTCTCCGCCACCGACGTGGTGCGCCACCACCTGATCTCGCGCATCGTCGCCGCCTACGACCGCCACGACGCGCAGAACTCCCTGCGCTACGAGAAGCGCCAGCAGGCCATCGAGGCCGAGCGGGAAGCGGAGGCGTCGCGGTGAGTATCGAAGTGCTAAACGAATCGGGCGAGGCCGAAGTCAACGAGCAAATGCTTATCGACGTCGCCTCCTTTGCCATGCGCTCCATGGATATTCACCCCGACGCCGAGGCCACCATCACGCTCGTGGACGAGCCGACGATGGCGGACCTGCACGTGCGCTGGATGGACCTCGAAGGCCCCACGGACGTGATGAGCTTCCCCATGGATGAGCTCACCCCGGGCGGCGGCCGCCCCGACGCGGATATGCCTGGTCCCGCCATGCTCGGCGACATCATCTTGTGCCCGGCCTACGACCGGAAGCAGGCGGAGATGGCCGGCCACGACCTCGCCCACGAAATGGCGTTGCTGACCGTGCACGGTGTGCTGCACCTGCTCGGCTACGACCACATCGAGCCGAAAGACGAGCGCGAGATGTTCGCCCTGCAAAACGAGATCCTGGCGGACTGGTACGACGACTTAGCCCGCCGGGGCGTGGAGTACCAGCCCAGGCCGACCGGCGCGCACGCGTTCCCGTCCGCCGCGGACCGCGACGAGCTGGACAAACTGATGAAGGGCACCGAGTGACGCTCACCCTCACCTACGCGGCGGTCACCATCGTCGCGCTGCTGCTGTCCGGCCTGCTCGGCTCGATCGAGTCCGCGCTCACCCCGATCTCGCGCGCCCGCGTGGAGGGCATGGTCAAAGACGACACCCCGGGCGCCGAGGCGCTGCTGCGGGTGGTGGACCACCGCGCGAACCACGTCAACACCCTCGTGCTGGTGAAGACGGTGCTGGACGTCACCGCGTCTGTCTCCGCCGCCATGCTGGCCATGAACCTGCTTTCCTCCGACGGCTGGGCGATCGCTGTAGCGGTGGTCGTGGTCACGCTTTTGCAGTTCTCCATCGTCGGCGTGTTCGCCCGCACCGCAGGCAAGCGCAACCCCTACACCATTTCGCTGAAGGCGGCTCAGGGTTTGGGGGTCTTCCAGGTGGTGCTCGGGCCCGTCGCAAAGCTGCTGATCTGGGTAGGCAACCTCTTCCACCCGGGCGAGGACTTCCGCGACGGCCCGTACGCCACCGAGGTGGAGCTGCGCGAGATGGTCGAAGTCGCGCAGGAAAAGGGCGTGGTGGAAACCACCGAGGGCCGCATGATTCAGAACATCTTCGACCTCGCCTCCAGCTACGCCCGCCAAGTCATGGTGCCGCGCCCGGAGATGGTGTGGATCGAGGGGGAGAAGACCGCGCGCCAGGCCACCGCGCTGATGGTGCGCTCCGGGCACTCGCGCGTGCCGGTGATCGGGGAGAGCGTCGACGAGATCGTCGGCGTGGTCTACCTGAAGGACATGTTCGACGACCGCGGCGGCCCGCTCGACCCCGCCACGAAAATCACTGAGTTCATGCGCGAGCCGCTGTTCATCCCGGACTCCAAGCCGCTGGACGTCATGCTCAGGGAGATGCAGCAGTCGAACACCCACATCGCCATGCTTATCGACGAATACGGTACCGTCGCCGGCCTTTTGACCATGGAAGACCTGCTGGAGGAAATCGTCGGCGAGATCACCGACGAGTACGACGAGGACGAGGAAGCGCCGATCGCCGAGGTGGAGCCGCGCGTGTTCCGCGTCCAGGCCCGCCTGCCTCTCGACGACTTGGTGGACTACCTCGCCGACAACCTCGACTACGAGCTGACCTACGCCGAAGACGTGGTGGACAACGTGGACACCGTGGCGGGCCTGCTGTCCTACGAACTCGGCCGCGTGCCCCTGCCGGGGGCCTCCATCTTGCGCGACGGTGTGCGCTACACCGCCGAGGGCGGGCGCGACCGCCGCGGGCGCGTGAAGACACGCACGGTGCTCGTTTCGGTAGCCGAACCGGTGGAGCCGCTCGTAGGCGAATAATCGCACGTTTCGGTAGAATTGTACCCGTAAGCAGGTTTTCTACCGAGAGGAGCTTCACATGCGCGCTGTACGCTACTACGGCCAGAAGGACATCCGCGTCGAGGAGATCGACGCCCCAGAGGCAGGCAAGGGCGAGGTGCTCATCGACATCGCCTGGTGCGGCATCTGCGGCACCGACCTGCACGAGTACCTCGAGGGCCCGATCTTCTGCCCGAAGCCGGGCCACCCGCACCCGATCACCGGTGAGGAGCCGCCGGTGACCCTCGGCCACGAGTTCTCCGGTGTCGTCGCCGCGCTAGGCGAGGGCGTGGATGACCTCGAGGTCGGTCAGCACGTTGTGGTCGAGCCGTACGTCCTGCCCGACGACGTTGACCCGAAGGAGCCGGGCCCGTACAACCTGCACCCGGACGTGAACTTCATCGGCCTCGCCGGTGGCGGCGGTGGCCTGTCCGAGAAGATCGCGGTGCAGCGTCGCTGGGTCCACCCGATCAGCAACGACGTGCCGCTTGACGAGGCCGCGCTCATCGAGCCGCTGTCCGTCGCCCACCACGCCTTCGTCGCCTCCGAGGCCAAGGAGGGCGACGTGGCCCTGATCGGCGGTGCGGGCCCGATTGGTGTGCTCACCGCTGCCGTCGCTAAGGCGTACGGCTTGACCGTGATCGTCTCCGAACTGTCGGAGCTGCGCCGCCAGAAGGCCATCGACGCGGGCGTCGCGGATCACGCTATCGACCCGTCCAAGCAGGACCTGAAGGAAGAGATCCTGAAGCTCACCGACGGCAAGGGCGTCGACGTCGCCTTCGAGGCCACCTCCGTGAACGTGGTGCTCGACCAGCTCATCGACTGCCTGAAGCTCAAGGGCACCCTCGTGGTGGAGTCCATCTGGTCCAAGAAGGCCGAGTTCGACATCCACGCGCTGGTGATGAAGGAGCTGACCGTCCGCGGCATCATCGGCTACGCCCACGACCACGAGCAGACCATCAAGCTCGTCGAGGAAGGCAAGGTGGACCTCAAGCCGTTCATCACCGGCAAGATCGGCTTCGACGGCGTGGTCGACGAGGGCTTTGACACCCTGATCAACCGCAACGAGACCGCCGTGAAGATCCTGGTGTCCCCGGAGCTCTAAAATGCTCGTATGAGCAATATTCTCTCCATCCAGTCCGCTGTCGCGTATGGCCATGTCGGCAACTCGGCAGCGGTCTTTCCTTTGCAGCGCATCGGCCACGAGGTGTGGCCGGTCTACACGGTGAACTACTCCAACCACACGGGTTACGGCGCGTGGGAAGGCCCCATCATCCCGGCCGCCGACGTCGCCGCCGTCATCTCCGGCATCCGCGACCGCGGCGCATTCCCGCGTATCGACGGCATCCTCACCGGCTACCAAGCCTCCCCGGACATCGCCGACGTGATTGTGAACACGGTGCGCGACATCAAGGCCGAGAACCCGGACGCGATCTACGCCTGCGACCCGGTGATGGGCTCCGCGACCTCCGGTTGCTTCGTGGCCGACGAGATCCCGCCGCTGTTCCGCTCGACGATCGTCCCGGTTGCCGACATCATCACCCCGAACCAGTTCGAGCTCGGCTTCCTCACCGAGCGCGACGTGACCGACCTGGATTCCACCCTGGCGGCGGTGGACGCCGCCCGCGAGATGGGCCCGTCGACCGTCCTGGTCACTTCCGTGCAGCGCCCCGACGCGCCGTCTGCTGCTGCCGCCGCAGACGGCGGGCCGGGTGTAGTCGAGATGATCGCGGTCGACGACCACGGCAAGTGGCTCGTGCGCACCCCGCGCCTGCCGTTCAAGCGCAACGGCTCCGGCGACGTCACCGCTGCGCTCTTCCTCGGCCACGTACTGCAGGGACGAGCCGGCGCGAACCCCGAGGACGCTGTGAAGGACGCCCTGGCCAAGACAGCCTCCTCCGTCTACGACCTCCTGCGCGTGACCCAAGAAGCAGACTCCCCGGAGCTGCAGCTCGTCCAGGCGCAGGACTACTACGCCAACCCGCAGCTCCAATTCGAGGTCGAGGCCCTCTAGCCCCTTCCTGTTTTCAGGCATGCCGATGAGCCCGCCGGTGTGGGGCGGGTTTTTGGTGGGT
>ERZ1029858.66-NODE-66-length-71401-cov-41.516203_pt1 | contig 71401 bp, 56 predicted proteins | sample MGYA00519237_ERZ1029858 | MGnify/ENA primary metagenome ERZ1029858 (study PRJEB33666, sample SAMEA4610919) | skin metagenome | biome: Human-associated habitat; feature: Malodor aspect; material: skin | place: Philippines | collected 2015-08 ...
TCGCACTAGAAGAAGGATTAAGATTCGCAGTACGTGAAGGTGGTAGAACAGTAGCTTCAGGTGTTGTTACAAAAATCGTTAAATAATTTAAATACTAAATTATATTAATAAACTAAAAGAGTAAGCTAAGGCTTGCTCTTTTTTATTTCTAAAAATTTAAAAGATTTTTATAAACAATAAGTATAAATAAAAAAGAGATTATAATTCTAATAAATCACTAAAAAATTGTTATAATTTACATATTTCTACAAAAAAGCATACTATATACTACGTAGGAAATATGAATAAAAAATCACTAGTAATAATGTTAGCCTATGTAGGAGTAGTTACAGGAGCAGGGCTTGCTTCAGGACAGGAACTTTTACAGTACTTTGTTTCATTAGGAATACCAGGCCTAATTGGAGCAGGTGTGGTAGGATTATTACATACATTGATAGGGGGAGTTCTTTTACAACTAGGCTCTCACTATATGGCAACAGATCATTCAGAAGTATTTGGAGAGATTACCAATAAGTACATGGGTAAATTTATGGATTATTCCCTAATATTTACTTGCTTTGTAATAGGTTTTGTAATGATAGCTGGAGTTGGATCAAATTTAAATGAAGCCTTTGGCATTAAAAATGGACTGGCCAAGTTATATGTGCAGGCCTTATAATAGTAATTGGGATGATGGACTTTGAAAAAGTTTCAAAAATAATAGGATCATTTACACCACTAATAATTATTTTTGCCCTAATAGGTTCCCTATATACTTTTTTTAACTATAATCCAAATTGGAATCAATTAAATAATATGGCCATACAATTACCATCAAACTTTAATAGTGTAATATTTTCCACATTTAACTATTATGGGATGTGTTTGATGAGTGGAGTTTCCATGGGGCCTGTTTTAGGTGGAGAAGAATTAAACACCCAAGATGCAGGAATAGGTGGACTATTAGGTGGAGCGATAGCAGGTATACTAGGTATTTTAATATCATTTACTCTTTTTATAAGAGTAGATGAAGTAGGCAAGTTTGATATACCAATGCTTTATATCATTGAAGATATAAACCCTGTTTTAGGAGTCCTAATGGCTCTAGTAATATTTGGAATGATATTTAACACAGGAATTTCCCTATTTTATGCCCTAGCACGTAGATTTTCCAAAGGTGAAGAAAAAAGATTTAAAATATTCTTAATAGTCTTAACCCTAATCGGTTTTGTATTAAGCTTTGGTGGATTTAAAGAATTAGTTTCAATATTTTACCCAATAATTGGATATGTAGGTATCCTAATGATGATAGTATTAGTAGCAGCTTGGTATAAGGAAAGATCTGCTATAAAATACGAATCCTACAAGCGTTTAGGCATTAGCCATTATATGAGAAAAAAAGTAGACGATAACGAAGACTTTAGTAAAGAAGATGAAAAGAGATTAGAAAAATTAATAGAAAGATCAAATATAGATAATGAGCAAATAGAGCAAGCTGCAGAAGACTTTGCAAGAAGCGAATTAGAAGAAGATTAAAGAAAATAAGCCATCTTTGGATGGCTTATTTTTTTATAAAATTTTAAATAGAAGATTAATCTAATATGTATAAGCATTAAAATAAGCAAATTTTGATTAAAATACTTTATTCCAGTATGATAATTTGTGGAGGAATTATGAATAAAAAAACTTTAACTATAATGCTTGCCTATGTAGGTATAGTAACTGGGGCAGGTCTAGCCTCAGGTCAGGAGCTACTTCAATATTTCATCTCTCTTGGAATACCAGGTCTAATTGGTATAGGTATAGTAGGGATTCTTCATACTATTTTTGGCGGTATTCTATTAGAATTAGGATCTCATTACCTAGCAGATAATCACTCAGACGTATTTTCTAATATTACTAATAAATATTTAAGTAAATTTATAGATATAGCCATTATATTGACTTGTTTTATAGTAGGATTTGTAATGATAGCAGGAGCTGGTAGCAACTTAAAACAGGCTTTTGATATACCAACTTGGATTGGTCAAGTATTGTGTGCAGGACTTATTATATTAGTAGGTTTTCAAGATTTTAAGAAAGTTACTAATATAATTGGGTCTTTTACCCCAGTAATAATTATTTTTGCACTGATAGCTGGTATATATACACTTATAAATTACAATCCAAATTGGAGCGAGCTAGACACTATTTCTAAAAGTCTTCCATCAAATATAAATAATGTAGTTTTAGCAATATTTAATTACTACGGAGTATGCCTTATGACAGGAGTATCAATGGGCCTTGTTCTTGGTGGAGAAGAGCTTAATCCGATACAAGCTGGAAAGGGTGGACTACTTGGAGGAGCTATAGCAGGCTTACTTGGTATTTTAATTTCACTTACTTTATTTATAAGAGTAGATGAGGTTGGTAATTTAGATATACCAATGCTTTATGTAATTTCAGATATAAGTCCTATTCTGGGATTCTTTATGGCAGTTTTAATATTTGCCATGGTATTTAATACAGCAATATCTCTTTTTTATGCATTGGCTCGAAGATTTTCTAAAGGAGATCAAAAGCGACTTAAAATAATATTAGTTATTATAACATTAGCAGGATTTGTCTTAAGTTTTGCTGGTTTTAAAAAGCTTGTAGCAGATCTTTATCCCATTATAGGATATGTTGGTATGATTGTAATGGTCTTACTCCTAGTAAATTGGTTTAAAGAAAAAGATGATATTGAAAAAGATAAGGGAGAAAGAAAAGATATCAAACATTACATTAGTAAAAAAATAGATGATGATAAAGAGTTTACAGACAAAGATCAAGATAAACTAAAAGAGCTTTTAGATAATGCACCTGTAAATAATGATGAAATAAAAAGAATTATAAAAGATGAATTAGAAAAATAATCTTACAAAAACTGTGTAAATTAATTTACACAGTTTTTATTTTTAAGTCATATTCTAATTTAAAAATCTTTTATATCTTCCAGTAAGTAAAATACTTTAAATATTTATTAATATTTTTGTATTATACTATTACTAAAAGTATAATGCTTAGTAATATGTAGAGGAGGATTTAGACTGTAAAATCTACATTGTAAGTAACAACAATATTGAAAGAAAATGTTATAAGTATTTAATTAGAGGTAAAGGCAGAAAAAAATGACAAATATATACGTAGATAAGGACTTAGAAAACTATATTATTAAACACAGAAGATACTTTCATGAAAATCCTGAACTAAGCTGGCAAGAGGAAAATACCTCAGACTATATTTTAAATGAACTTGAAAAATTGGGGATTAGTGCCAAAAAAATTGTTAAAACTGGTGTACTTGGTATTATCAATCCAGAAAAGCAGGGCAAAGTTTTAGCTATCAGAGCTGATATAGATGCCCTTCCTATTTGTGAAGCAACTGAACTTGATTTTAAATCAAAAAATAATGGAGTGATGCATGCTTGTGGCCATGATACTCATGCAGCTATTCTTTTAGGAGCTGCCAAAAAACTTCAAGAAATGAAAGATGAGATAGGAAAGGTAGTCTTATTATTTCAGCCTGCAGAAGAATTCATAAAAGATTCTGGTGCAAAGCATGTCATGGAAGAAAGAATTTTAGAAAAAGAAGGTGTAGATAGGATTATTGCCCTTCATATAAGTAGCGCCTTAGAATCAGGATTTACATCAATAAAAGAAGGACCAATCAAAGCCTCGGCTGATACTTTCAAAATAGAAGTGCTAGGAAGGGGTGGCCATGGATCAGAGCCTGACCATACCGTAGATCCGATAACTATAGGATCTCTTTTAGTTCAAAATCTAAATAATATTTCATCCAGAGAAATCTCACCTACAAACCCTATGGTTTTATCAGTAACTTATTTTAACTCAGGTAATAGTGAAAATGTAATCCCTGATTCAGCTCAGTTACTAGGAACAACAAGGGCCTTTGACAATGACCTAAGAGAAAAATTCCCTGAAACCATAGAAAGAATTGTAAAAGGAGTGTGTGAGGCTAATAGAGCTAGCTATAATTTCAAGTATTACTTTGGAACACCAGCTACTATAAATGAAAAAGAATCTGCAGACCTTGCTTATGATGTTCTAAAGGAGATTGTAGGCGAAGATAAAGTAGTAGCTAGCAAGCCACGCATGGGTGGAGAAGACTTTGCAAAATATCTTTTAGAAATTCCTGGAGCAATGATGTTTTTAGGAGCAAAAGTAGAAGGGGAAGACCATCCTCATCATAACTCCAAATTTATTATAGATGAAAAAGTATTAAAAACAGGTTCAGAATATTTTATCAATTACACTAAAAAATATTTTGACCAATAAATTTAATAAAAAGTACAACAAAAAACTTCTTAAGATTACTAAGTCTTAAGAAGTTTTTAAATTTGAATTTTACTTATAAAAATAGGCCCAGTTTATAGTTTTAGTAACTATTTCAAACTTAATTTATGAGCCTTAAAAAATCACCATTACACTACCTATTTTTTATAAACTTTTTTTATTCTTCTCTAAGTGCTTCAACTGGGTCTTTTTTGGCTGCCATACTTGATGGAATGATGCCTGCAATTAGGGTTAGTAGAACTGAAATTAGTACTAAAATTGCCCCAGCCTCAGCTGGTAGGGTGGATGATATATAATCTACTCCTGTTAAGTTTCTAATTATATTTGTAATTGGGATATTTAAAAGCATGGTTACTCCAACACCGATTAGTCCTGAAAGTAGGCCTATGATAAAGGTTTCTGACATAAACACTTTTTTAATGTCAGATTTGCTGGCACCAATTGATCTTAAAATTCCTATTTCTTTGGTACGTTCTAATACTGAAATGTAGGTAATGATACCTATCATGATTGATGAAACCACAAGGCTAACTCCTACAAAGGCGATTAAAACATAAGAAATTGCACTTATTATATCGGTTACAGACTTTGTTATTAGCCCTATGATGTCGCTATAAGAAATTTTTTCACTCTCATCTTTTCCTTGGTTGTAATCATCTATAAAGCCTTTGATTTTTTCTCTATTTTCAAAGTTTTCTACATAGATATCAATTTCTGCTGGAGCATCCTTGCTTACAACTCCTAGGGATTCTAGGTTTTTGTTGTAAGAATTGCCAGCTACAAATTCATCATAAATATCTAGGATAGTTGCTTTATCATTTTTTTCAAGGATGTATTGGGCTAGGGCGTTTTCATCATTTGCTTGTGAGTCTTCTACATTTGCTGCTTGAGGCATAGATAAACCGCTAGCCATTGCAGCTTTTTGTTTTTCTTCAGCTGCCTTTTGAGCTTCTTCTGCTATTTCTGGTTTATTTCTCATCAGCCATGTAGTGAAGGCTAGAGAATCTTTTTGAGTTAGGTTTTCTAAGAAATACCTAGCTGACTCTATTTTTTCATCTTCATTACTAGCTTTAAATTTGATATTGTTTAATACATTAACTTCTTTATTATCTATTTGAGCCTTTACAATTTCTGACTCGTTGGCATGGTCGATCATCATGTCTGTAAGACCCTCGGTAAAACCGATAGGGGCATTTACTACTTGATTGTCATCATCAGTTTTTCTTTTAGCAATACCAACAATCTTTGCAGAAACCCCATTTTTAACTATTTCATCAACTTTTACTTCGTTGTCTTTGACATTTACAAAGCTAGAACCTTCTTTTTCATAATAGTCAGATGGGCTTACAAATTTATATTCTTGGCCGATAATTTTACTTGGTTCTAGAGAATGTTCTTTTATATCTACATCTTCATTATTATCAATTTTATTTAAAAATTCTCTGTATTCTTTTGCTGGTAATAAACCTAGTTCGTATAGCCTTGATGTTTGTACTTCGTTATTATAATCTGAAAATAAGACTAGTTCATCAGCATTTTCTGGCCATTTACCTTCGACTATTTCGTATTCATCGGTAATAATTGGGCTAATTTTGCCATTTTTACTTGTGATAAGTTGGCTAAAGTTTTTGTTATCTTGGTTAGGATTTAAAAACTGAGATAAGGGTGCTCTGTTGTTAGTTTCAAAGTCATCTCCATTTGTATTTATTATCTCGCCATTTGGATCTTTTACATATATATCAAAGTTCATATCGTATAGATAAGATATGAAATTAGTTCCTATAGAATCATTTAGTTTATCTTTATTATCCTCAATATATTTTTTAAAGGGAGTCAGGTTATTTTCTCTTACATTAGAGGATAACTCACTCCTTCTTTCTAAGATAAAATTATTTCCATAGACCTTGTCATCTTTATGTGATTTTTCCTCAGTCTTTGGTGGTGTAAGTACATTTTCTAGGTCAAATGATTCTTTTTGAACCTGGATAGGATATGCTTTCAAAGCTTTTCTTTGGCTATCGGCTATAAAATCATTGGCCCCAGTTGAGATTGATAAAATGAGGGCAATGCCAATGATACCAATAGATCCTGCAAAGGCTGTTAAAAGTGTCCTAGCCTTTTTGGTTAAAAGATTATTAAAGGATAGGTTTACAGCTGTGGGCAGGCCTAGTTTTATTTTTCTAGTTTTAAAATTATCTTGCTCATTTTCTTCTTGGTAGGGATTGCTATCTCCAATTATTTGCCCATCTTTGATACGGACGATCCTAGTTGAATAAGTCTCTGCAAGTTCTGGGTTGTGAGTTACCATTATTACTAGGCGGTCTTTGGCAATTTCTTTTAGTAAATCCATAATCTGCTTGCTAGTTTCTGTATCAAGGGCCCCTGTTGGTTCATCGGCAAGGACAATATCAGGATTATTTACCAAGGCACGGGCTATGGCAACTCTTTGCATTTGCCCACCGGATAGTTCTGATGGTTTTTTATTTATATGCTCACCAAGCCCTACTTTTTCTAAGACAGCTTTAGCTTTTTCTTTTCGTTGGTCCTTGGAAACGCCAGATAAAGTTAGGGCAAGCTCTACATTCGATAAAATACTTTGGTGGCTAATAAGATTGTAGGATTGAAAAACAAAACCTACTGAGACATTACGATAATAATCCCAATCATGATCAGTAAAATCTTTTGTAGATCTACCATTTATTAAAAGATCACCAGATGTGTAATGGTCAAGACCCCCGATTATATTTAAAAGAGTAGTTTTTCCTCCTCCGGATTGTCCGAGGATAGAGACAAATTCATTTTGCCTAAAGGATATGGAAACATCATCTAGGGCCTTTTGCTCAAACTCTCCTGTCTTATAAATTTTAGATATATTTTTTAAAGTTAACATTTATACCTTCTTTCCGCAATCACCTTATTATACCTTAAAATTTGTCAAAACTAAACTAAAATGTAATATATTTTAGAGGGGTAAATATGGGAAATTTAGTAATTTATAAAGAAAATCAATTAGAGATTATTAGCAAAATCAAATATTACAAAAAGCTAGGGATAAATGCTATTTTAATAAATCCTTTTGTAAAAGTAGATGAAGAAATTATTAAAAAAGTTTTAAAGATAAATGATATTTTGCTAAGAGAAAATATTAGACTAATGGTAAATATAGATGTTAAAAATATATCTACTCTACTATTAGACCTTGATAGTAAAATAAATTGGGACAATCCCAAAATACGTAAGGCTTTTTATCAATTTATCAACTATTTAAAAAAGCATAATCTAACAGGCTTTTATTTTACTAATTTTGAAAAATTATTTGCCAATAATCCTAGTTTTTATATAAGGGAGCTTAGTAAAAATACTCTTGGTGATGAAAATCTTGTCAGCATAGGAGAGGTTGATACAGATGACTTTGCCTACCAAAAATATTTAGCATCAGATGATTATAGTAATTTTTCCTACATTTATAATAGATTCTTAGAAACACCTATGGAAAATCTTTTGTATGCTAAAAAATATATTTCTGCTATCCATAGAGAAAATGTGAGAGAAGTTTATTCAACTGACAATGTCCTAGCAAGCTTTACAAATAATGAAAATTTCCCATTTTTAACGAGGACATTGCTTGCAGGAGTTAATTTGTTCTTAAGGGGAGGCTTTCTTTTAAAAAATTTTGAAGAACTCGGTATATTTGATAGTTCCACTTATACCAATGATTATAAGGTGTTAGATAAAACAAATAAGACATCTGATTTTTACCAAAAACTTATAAAAATTAAAAATAACAATAAGGCAATCATCCAAGGAACCTATAGAGAAATTTTTAATAGAGATCCAGATATATTTGCATTTGTAAGGACCTATGAAAATCAAAAAGTAATAGTTTTTGCAAACTTTACTCAAAAGGAAATATTAGCTGATATTAGATTTCATTTTATAGATATAAATGATTTTACCTACCTTATAGGTAATTATGGCAGACGTAGGATTGTAAAAAATCTTCTTTTAAGGCCCTATGAATTTGTAACATTTGTAAAATAATTTATTAGGATATTATAGTTATAAAATATTTTATAAAAATATTTGTGTTTTCTAGATTAAAGTGTTAAAATTATAATTGTCATAATAAAATTTTATAGGAGGATTTTATGCAATTTATTGCCGTACTAGTAACTCTAGTATTGTTTTATATACTCCACCAAATGAAAAAACGTGGTATGTCATTTGGTATAAGAGTAATTACTGGTGCTATCGCAGGCCTTATTTTAGGGTTTATTTTTAGAGGTAGCACTGAGTATGTATCAGTTTTTGGTAGTATCTATGCAAGATTACTTTATGCAATGGTTATTCCCTTACTTTTAACAGTTATTGTTAGAACCATGCTTAGTACAGGAAGCCTTACAAAACTTAGATCAGTTGGTTTAAAATCAGTTGGCATTTTAAGTTTACACAATGTAATGGGATCTGTAGTTGGACTTATCCTTGCAGCTATTTTCAAAATTGGACAAGGTGTACACTTTGATGTACCTGTTGATTCTGAAATAAAGGAAGTACCAACAGTAGCTGAAACTATCACAAACTTTTTCCCTTCAAACATAGTTTCAAATGCAGCTGAAGGACAAATCGTACCAATCATTATATTTTCAGTTTTAGTTGGTGTAGCTGCCTTAAGACTTATTGAGTCTGGTAAAGAAGAAACAGTGCGCCCTTTTGCAGATTTTATAAATTCATTTGCAGAAGTTATTTTTAAACTTACAAGTATGATTACAAGCCTCACTCCTTATGCAGTGCTTGCTTTAATGGCAAATGCTGTTGGTAGGGTGGATTCCACAGCTATTGCTCCATTTATTTTAATTTTGGTATTAAACTATGTTGCATCAGCCATCCACACTTTCCTTGGAACAGGTATCCTTGTATCAGCTTTTGCTAAGGTAAACCCACTTACCTACTTTAAAAAAGTATGGCCTGTAACCATGATTGGTTTTACAACTCAATCATCTATGGGAGCAATTCCAGCAAATGTTGAAAATTTAACTGAAAAACAAGGTGTTTCTGAAGAAATTGCATCATTTACAGCGCCACTTGGTGCAACCATGGGTATGCCAGGTTGTGCAGGCTTTTGGCCAGTAATAAATGCAATCTTTGTTGCAAATGTTATGGGCCTTGCTTGGGGACCAACAGAATATGCAAAATTAATTCTAGTTGCCCTATTAGTTTCTCTAGGAACAGTAGGAGTACCGGGAACAGCTACAATTACTACAACAGCTTTATTTGCTGCAATGGGCTTGCCACTTGAAATGGTTGTGCTTCTTGCACCAATTTCAACTCTTGCAGATATGGGTAGAACAGCTACAAATGTTACAGCTGCAAACTCATCAGCCCTAATAGTTGCTGCAAGCGAAAATAAATTAAATAGAGAATCATTTAATAGAGCATAAAATTTAAAAGCTTGGCAATCGCCAGGCTTTTTTATTGTAAAAAATAACTTTTCTTGTAAAATAATCTTAACTATTTTAAGGAGAGTTTATGAAAATTATAGTTTTTGGATTAGGTTATGTGGGTCTTGCTAATGCCATACTACTTAGCCAGTCAAATGAAGTTATAGGGATAGAGACAGATCAAAATAAAATAGATTTGATAAATGATAAAAATTCACCCCTAAGCGATGAGATGATAATTACATATCTAAAAGAGAAAAATTTAAATTTATTAGCTACAAGGGATTATCAAAAGCACTTATCAGATAGTGAGCTTGCTATTATAGCAGTACCTACTAATTATGATGAAGATACAAAATACTTTGATACAAGCTTTGTGGATGATGTTATAGCAAATATTAAAAAAGAAAATAAAGATTTACCAATTTTAATTAAGTCAACTATCCCTGTAGGTTATACGGAGAGTCAAAGAGAAAAATATAATTGTAAAAATATTATATTTTCTCCAGAATTTTTAAGGGAAGGTAAGGCCCTTTATGATAGTTTAAACCCATCTAGAATAATTGTAGGTGATAATAGTAAATCAGGTCAAAAAATTGCAGAGTTATATAAAAATGAAGCTAAAAATGATCCGGAAGTTTTATTTATGGACTCCACAGAGGCTGAAGCTGTAAAACTTTTTGCAAATACTTATTTGGCTATGAGAGTTTCATATTTTAACGAACTAGACACCTTTGCGGAAATGAAGGGTCTTTCTACAAAAGATATTATTATGGGAGTATCTACAGATCCTAGGATAGGAAATTATTACAACAATCCTTCCTTTGGCTATGGTGGATATTGCCTACCAAAAGATAGCAAGCAGCTTTACGCAAACTTTGAAAATGTACCAAATGCTATGTTTGGTGCAGTTATAGATGCCAATCAAATAAGAAAAGATTATATAAGTGATAGGATTTTAAAAGATAGTCCACAAACTGTAGGTATTTATAGACTAGTAATGAAAAAAGATTCTGATAACTTTAGAAAGTCAGCTATTTTTGATGTAATAAGTAATATTAAAGATAAGTCTGAAGTTATCATCTATGAACCAAATGTAGATGATGAGTACTTTGAAGGTCTAAAAGTAGTAAATGACCTAGATGAATTTAAAAATTCTGATATCATAGTAGCAAATAGGCTGGATGAAGAATTAAAAGATGTAGCAGAAAAAGTCTATACCAGAGACGTTTTTAACAAAGATTGATAAAAATCTACGTGGGTAAGAATAGAAAGTGATGAATAGGAGGGCTTTATGAGTGAGAAAAAAGAAAAATATATACCCTTGGTGCACTCTAAACTTAGAAAATCTTTTATAAAAGTTCCCCAAGAGATTTATAAGGCATCAGGGATTATGATTTTTGAAAAAAGAATCAAATCATTACTTTTTACAACAGACCTTGCAATAATTAGAAACTCAAATGCCGATAGTATCATGGCTGTCTATCCATATACGCCGCAAAGTTCTATATCTGATGCTATATTAAGCGTTTCAAATGTTCCATGTTTTATAGGAGTTGGTGGAGGAACTACCCAGGGTCTTCGTTCCAAATACGTAGCCATAGATGCAGAACTATCTGGGGCCTATGGTGTAGTTGTTAATTCTCCAATGCCAAATAAAGACATCAGAGAAATAGCGGGATTTGTTGATGTGCCAGTTATAGCAAGTGTAACGACAATAAATGATGACTACATAGGCAAAATCCAAGCTGGTGCAGAGATTTTAAATGTATCAGGTGGCAAATATACTGCAGACTTAGTTAGAGAAATAAGAAAGGACATAGGTAAAAACTTCCCAATTATTGCCACAGGTGGCAAAACTGGGGAAAGTATTCTAGAAACAATAGAAGCTGGGGCCAATGCTATTTCTTATACACCACCATCAAGCTCAGAAGTATTTGGACAAATGATGGATAAGTACAGAAACGAAGATGTTGCCCAATAATTTTTAGGCCTCCCAAGCGGGGGTCTTTTTTAAAGGAGACTTATGTATAAAGGATATATTACAGACATAGATGGAATTAAAGTAGGTCATGCACAAAATTTTAAGGCGGGTACTGGCCTTACAGTTTTAATTCCACCAGCAAATAATACTTGTGCAGTAGAAGTAAGGGGATCAGCCCCGGGAGGTCGTGAAACAGACTTATTAGATCCTATAAATACCGTAAATAGTGTAAATGCACTTATTTTAAGTGGAGGTTCTGCCTATGGACTTGATGCGGCAAGTGGAGTTATGCAAGCTTTAGAAGAAGATGGTTATGGCTTAGATGTTGGAGTAGGTCTAGTGCCCATTGTGCCCCAAGCAGTATTATTTGACCTAGCCTATAAAAATCCTAAAATAAGACCAGATAAAAAAATGGGAAGGGAAGCCTATAAAAATGCTTCATTGAATGAAAATCGCCAGGGAATAATAGGAGCTGGAACTGGAGCAACAGTTGGCAAAATTTTGGGCATGGAAAATATTATGAAAGCAGGTCTTGGATCAGCTACCCTTACTAAGGGAGATTTAAAAGTATCGGCCCTAGTAGCTGTAAATGCTTTTGGAGATATATATGATTATGAAAAGGGTGAGCAAATAGCAGGACCTAATAAAGATAATAAAATGCTAAAAACTACCGACCTTATGGGACAAATAATAAAAGATTTCTCAGGACTTGCCAACAAAAATACAACTATTGGCATAGTAGCGACCAATGCAAGTTTTGATAAAACAAAACTTAAAAAAATTGCTCAAATGACCCATGATGGCTTTGCAAGATCAATAAATCCAGTCCACACTGGCTTTGATGGGGATACAGTTTTTGCTCTTTCTACTAACGAAATAAAATCAGATATAAATCTAGTAGGTGTTATGGCAGCAAATGCTATGAGCCGTGCCATAGCCAATGCTATTTATAGCTTAAATTAAGGTTTTACTCAAGAAAGTCACATATAAGTATTGACTAATACTCCATGTAGTAGTAAAATATATCGGTAAACACTCTACTCCGTAAGTAATTAACGGGGTCATAGACCATAGGGAGGTGAAAAGATGAATAATTACGAAGCAGTTTTAATTTTCAAAGCTGATATGCAAGATACAGATAGAACTGAACTATTAGAAAGATTTAAAGCAATTATTTCTGAAAATGGTGAAGTTTCTGATGTAGATGACTGGGGCAAAAGAAGATTAGCTTACGAAATTAATGATCTTAAAGAAGGTTATTACTATATCGTAAACTTTAAATCAGAACCTGATCATATCAGAGAATTTGAAAGAAGACTTAGACTTTCAGATTTCATAATCAGATACATGGTTATCAGAAAAGAGGACTAATCAATGAATCGAGTAACACTTATAGGAAGACTAGTACGCGATCCAGAACTAAGATATACTCAATCAAATCAATCAGTTGCAAACTTTACTCTAGCTGTTGATAAGCGTATGAGTAGAGAAAGAAGGCAAGAAGCAGAATCTCAAAATCGTCCAACAGCTGATTTCATTCGTATAAATGTATGGGGTCCTCAAGCTGTTAATTGTGAAAGATATTTAAGAAAAGGAAGTCAATGTGCTGTTGAAGGTAGAATCCAAACAGGATCTTACCAAGACAGAGAAACTGGAAAAACAGTCTATACAACAGATATTGTTGCAGATAACGTAGAATTCTTAGGTTCTCGTCAAGATAACCAAGGTGGTTCTTCAAATTATAGCCCTAATTATGGTGATAACCAGGATTATGGCAATGATAACTACTCACAAACTGGCTATCAAGGAAACAATTCTTACAACAATAACTCTTACAATCAAAACCAAGCTGGCTTTGATAGTGATGATGACTTCTTTGATGATGATTTCACTGAAATAGAGGATGATGGAAGGATTCCATTCTAGAAATATTAAGAAAGGAACATCATGGCTCAAAGAAGATATAAACCAAGAAGAAAAGTTGATCCATTTGTAAAAGATCCTTCAAAAGTGATCGATTACAAAGATACAGAAACTTTAAAAAGATTTATCTCTGATAGAGGAAAAATCCTACCTAGAAGAGTAACAGGTCTTAATGCAAAACACCAAAGAGAAGTAACACGTGCTATCAAACGTGCTCGCCAAGTTGCATTATTACCATACGAAGAAAATTAATAATTAGATTATAAATATAAAACAAATTCAATAAGCGATAAATAGGACGCTAAAAGTTAATGCAGACTTGCATCTCTTTGGCGTCCTTTTATTATAAAAAATATTTAATGTGGTTTATAATTGTAATATTTTAACATTAATATTACAATATAAATATAGAAAATTTTATAAGGAGGACATATGTCTGTAGAGATTTTATCTTTGATAGTAGCAATACTAGCAATTCTTTTCATGATTGTGACAATCACAAGAAGAATTAATCCATTATCAGCTGGTAATGAACGTATGCTACAAATCTCAAGCTATATCAGAGATGGTGCAATGACATTTCTAAAAAGAGAGTATAAATACATTGCAATTTTTGTAGTTATAGTAGCAATCTTACTAGCAGTATTTTTAGATGTAAAAATTATGATCTGCTACCTACTAGGTTCTATTCTTTCTATGCTAGCAGGATTTATAGGAATGAGAGTTTCTACTGCAAGTAACGTAAGATGTGCAAACCAAGCTTACGAAGATGGGCAAGATGGTGCATTAAAAGTAGCATTTTCTGGTGGAGCAGTAATGGGTATGGCTGTAACAGGTCTAGGATTTATAGGAATTATTTTAACTTTCCTTTACTTTAAAGACCCAACAATCCTAATGGGTTATTCACTAGGAGCATCATCAGTAGCGCTATTTGCTCGTGTTGGTGGTGGTATCTACACAAAAGCAGCTGACCTTGGAGCTGACCTTGTTGGTAAAGTAGAAGCTGGAATTCCAGAAGATGACCCAAGAAACCCTGCGGTTATCGCTGATAACGTAGGAGATAACGTTGGGGATGTTGCTGGTATGGGAGCTGACTTATTTGAATCATATTCTGGTGCTATTATATCAGCCATGACTCTTGGATTAGTTTATTTTGAAGAAGCTGGTTTACAATTCACTCTTTTCCTAGCATCTATAGGTATTGCTGCATCAATTGTTGCATCAATCATCTTCCTTGCTGGAAAACACGCTAATCCACAAAAATCATTAATGCGTACCTTATATATTTCAGGAGCTATCGTATTAATTGGTGCACTAGTATTATCAAATAAATACTTTGGTAACTACAGTGCAGCACTTGCAGTTATTACAGGGCTAGTTGCAGGTATTTTAATCGGTCTATTAACAGAAATCTATACATCAGATAAATATAGACACGTAAAATATATCTCTAAAGAATCATCAACAGGTGTTGCAACAAACATTATTGCTGGTCTTTCAACAGGAATGCTTTCAACAGTTTTCCCAATACTCGTAATAGCTATTGCAATCATGGTTGCCTTTAACCTTATGGGAGTATTTGGTATTGCTCTTGCAGCAGTAGGTATGCTTTCTATTACAGGAACAACAGTAACAGTTGATGCTTACGGTCCTATAACAGATAATGCTGGTGGTATTGCAGAAATGAGTTACCTACCAGAAAGTGTACGTGATATAACAGATGGACTTGACTCAATTGGTAACACAACAGCAGCTATTGGTAAGGGATTTGCAATTGGATCTGCAGCTTTAACTGCACTTTCATTATTTATCACATACTCAGAATCAATCAACCTTGAAGCAATCTCTATCCTAGATAGTAGAGTAGTTGCAGGGATGTTTATCGGTGGTATGCTACCATTCCTATTCTCAGCTTTAACAATGAACTCAGTAGGAAAAGCAGCTAGCCAAATGATTGAAGAAGTTAGAAGACAATTTAGAGATGATGATAAAATCTTAGCTGGGGAAAAAGAACCAGACTATGCGAACTGTATAGATATTTCTACATCAGCATCTCTAAAAGAAATGATTATCCCAGGAGTACTTGCAATATTAGTACCAATCTTAGTCGGACTTATCCTTGGGCCTTATGCTCTAGGTGGATTACTAGCAGGAGCTTTAGTAACAGGTGTTATGATGGCAATCTTTATGTCAAATGCTGGTGGAGCTTGGGATAACGCTAAAAAATACATCGAATCTGGTGTAGAAGGCGGAAAAGGATCTGATGCTCACAAGGCAGCAGTAGTAGGGGATACAGTAGGTGATCCATTTAAAGATACTTCAGGCCCATCACTAAATATCCTAATCAAACTTATGACAATAGTTTCAGTAGTATTTGCTGGATTATTTATTTAAATAAGCTAATTAAAACGGAGGTTTTTCCTCCGTTTTTTTATGTTTATTTATCACTAATAATAAACTTTATTGACAATAATATTTATATATGTTTTAATATCATACGTGATATATTTGATTTATAGCAAAATTATGATAATAAATAATTAAGTACACTTGCTAAAAATCAGTTTGATATATTATTTTACTATATAGATTGTTTAAAGATAGGAAGACTCCTTAGTACACACTTTAGACTGATAAAGAAAGTTTACTTTCTAATGGGGAAGGTGCGCTCTTTTTTAAGTAATCTATAAGTAAAATACTTTAAGGATTAATTTTATAAAAGAGACAGCCCTGTAAAAATTTTTTACAGGTTTTTTTATGCAAAAAACTAAAAATTATACATAATAGGAGAAAAAATGAACAATTTTAAAAAAGTAGCACTAACATTAGCCATGGCCTATCTTTTACAGCATGTGTAAACGATAACCAGGAAGCAAAACCAGAAGACACTCAAGCAGAAATGCCAGCAGGTGATCCTAAAACTGATACTTCAGCTGAAAATATAAATGACAAAGACCCTCAAACAGTTGAAGAAGAAACAGGCAAAGAAGCAAAAGATAACGAAAATGCAGATAATGAAGTTAAAACAACTGGCAAAATTGAAGATGAGCCTCACTATGGTAAGCCTATAAAAGTTGCCTACAATGGTGGTCTATGTACCGGTGCTCCAGGAATCGCAGATGTACGTGGAGAATTTGAAAAAAGAGGCCTAGAAGTTGAATTTATAAATGTAAAAAGTGATGTTGATTCAATAGGTACCCACACAGCAGATGCAACAATTGGCCACATTGCAAAGTTTGTTCCTCCTACAATCAATGGAGTAAATGCAGTATTTGCCTCTGGAGCTCATACAGGATGTAAGTCTTTATATGTACTAGACAATGGTGAAATAAACGATACTGAGGGACTAAAAAACAAGATAATAGGATTTCCAGGGGCAATTGGTAGTGCAGACCATAATATAGCTATTAGATTCCTTAATAATGATGGTATCGATGTTGACGATGTTAAATATAGACAAGTAGATAATGCTGCTATAATACAGGCGCTAGAAAGTGGAGAGCTAGCAGGAGCTATCTTATCTGATGAATACGCAAGCCAGTTTATAGAAAATGGCACAATTAAAAGGATTAGATCTTTATCATTTGATGAAGACTTTAAAAATGAAGCTTGTTGTATAAATGCCCTAAATGGAGATTTTGTAAAAGAAAACCCACAAATGGCAAAACTTTATAATGAAGCAGTTCTAGAAACTCAAAAGTGGATGGAAAATAATGTAGAAGAGGCTGCACAAATATTATTTGACAACAACTGGGCAGATGGAGACTTTGAGACAGCTGTAGAAATGATGGAGTCATATAACTGGGCAGTATCTCTAGAAGATACAGAAAAGACTCTAGAAACAGTAATTGAAGATTATAGAAACCTTGGCATAATCAACTCTGAAGTTAGCAAAGATGACTTTATTTCAAAATACTGGAATAGCCTAGGTTTAAAAGATAGCGACATTAAATAAAAAAGATTTGACAAAGCAAATAAAATAAGTTAAAATGTCCTTAATTAGAATATTAGTCTTAAAAATGTGTTGAAGAGAAGAGTATTTATCTAAAAAGCTTCAAGCGAATCCTAGATGGTGAGAGGGGATAAGTGGTTAGGTAAAGAAAAGAACCTCCGAGCTAATAAGTCGATACAAGGAGATTTATTCGGGAACTCCCGTTATAGAGTTAGAGTATTATTTGTACTTGATGAGGTTTATTTTGTGAGAAATAAATAAATATGGGTGGTATCACGAGCTTTCGTCCCTTTTGGGAAGGAAGCTTTTTTTATTGCTAAAAAAATACACAAATGACTATATTTTAAAAAAAATTAAAAAGGAGAATATTATGATTAAAAATGAATACGAAATATTAAAACAAGCAGAAAAAGTAGTATTAGCATATTCTGGAGGCCTAGATACATCTGTTATCGTAAAATGGCTAAGAGAAAACAGTGTAAAAGAAGTCATTTGTGTATCAGTAGACCTAGGTCAAGTAGAAAATCCAAACGCTCTAGAAGAAAAAGCTCTATCATCTGGAGCGAGCAAATTCTATAATATAAATGCAGAAGATGAATTTATAGAAGACTATGCCTTTAAATCTTTAAAAGCAGGTGCTAAATACGAAAATGTCTACCTACTAGGAACAGCCATTGCCCGCCCACTAATTTCAAAAGTATTAGTAGATATTGCAAAAAAGGAAGGGGCAGAAGTTATAGTTCACGGTTGTACAGGTAAGGGAAATGATCAAATACGTTTTGAACTTTCAATGATGGCCCTAGCTCCAGAAATAAAAGTTATAGCACCATGGAGATTTTGGGATATCAAAGGTCGTAGCGAAGAAGAAGCCTATGCAAAAGAGCATGGAATCCCTCTAAAAGTAGAAAAAGATGAAGATTACTCCATGGACGAAAATATTTGGCACCTATCCCATGAAGGTTTAGATTTAGAAGATCCCGCAAGTCCTGCAAATTTAGAGAAAATCCTTAAATGGGTAACTCCAGCAGAAAAAGCTATTGATAAAGCAGAAACTATTGAAATAGAATTTGAGAAAGGAAAACCTGTAGCTTTAAATGGGGAAATTCTAAAGGGTTCAGACCTAGTTAAAAAATTAAATGAGTTAGCTGGTAAGCACGACATTGGTGTGGATGATATAGTTGAAAGTAGGATGGTAGGGATGAAGTCCAGGGGAGTTTACGAAAATCCAGCAGCAAGTGTTTTATACTTCGCCCACGAAAAACTAGAATCAGTCACAGTTCATCCAGATGCCCTCCAGTATAAGCAAAAAATGGCCCTAGACTATGCAAATTTAGTTTATGCTGGAAAATGGATGACACCTTTAAAAGAAGCTATGGATAGTTTTATAGAAAAAACTCAAGAAAATGTAAGTGGAACAGTAAAAGTAAAACTTTATAAGGGATCTATGCAACCAGCAGGTATATATGCAACAAATTCCTTATATTCAGAAGAATATGCGACCTTTGAAGAAGATGATGTATATGATCAATCAGATGCAACAGGCTTTATAAACTTATTTGGCCTTAGCACAAAGATTTATGCAAAAGCAGTAAAAGAAAGTGAAGAAAATTAAGATGAAACTTTGGAGTGGCATGCTAACAGGTGACCTAGACAAATTTGCAGAAGAATTTAATTCATCAATAAAAATAGACCAGAGGTTAATTTTTGATGATATAAAAGGTTCTATAGCTCATGTTAAGATGCTAAAAAAAACTGAAATTTTAAAAGCAGATGAGGCAGATCAAATAATAGATGGGCTTAAGAGTATTTACCAAAAAATAATGGATGGTACACTAAAAGTAGATTTGACAAGTGAAGATATCCACACTTTTGTAGAGGGAGTTCTCATAGAAGAAATAGGCGAAGTTGGCAAAAAAATGCACACAGCTAGATCTAGAAATGACCAAGTCACAACCGATTTAAAACTTAATTTAAGAGATGAAAGTATAGAAATAGCTGGGCTTTTAAAAAAATATATAAATAGTCTTTGTGAAAAAGCCAAAGAAAATACAGCAACAATCATGCCAGGCTACACTCACTTACAGGCAGCCCAGCCAGTAACCTTTGCCCACCACTTAATGGCCTATGCCATGATGGGTCTGCGCGATCTAGAAAGGTTAGAAGATGCTAAAAGGAGAATAAATGAATCACCCCTTGGTGCTTGTGCCCTAGCAGGAACAACTTATCCAATTGATAGAGAATTTACCGCTAGAGAATTAGGCTTTGAATCTGTCATGCAAAACTCCATGGATGCCGTAAGTGATAGGGACTATATTTTAGAACTCCAGTCAGTTTTATCAATTATAGCAATTCATTTATCAAGACTTTCAGAAGAATTAATAATTTGGTCATCCCAACCTTATCATTTTGTAAAAATAGATGATAAGTTTTCTACCGGCTCATCTATAATGCCACAAAAGAAAAATCCTGATATGGCGGAGCTTATAAGAAGTAAATCTGCAAGACTAATAGGAAATATGAACCAATCCTTTGTAATGATGAAGGGCTTGCCGCTTGCTTATTCAAAAGATATGCAAGAGGATAAGGAGGCTATATTTTCTAGCATTGATACTATAAAAATGACTCTAGAAGTCATGACAGGGCAAATATTAAGTCTTACAGCAAATAAGGAAAAAATGTTAAAGGCTTGTAAGGATGGATATTTAAATGCAACTGATGTGGCAGATTATTTGGTAAATAAGGGATTAAGCTTTAGAGACGCCCACCATATTTCTGCAAGACTAGTAAAATATGGTATAGACAATGATAAATCCTTAGATGAAATTGATTTATCAGTCTATAAAAGTGAATCAGACTTATTTGAAGCAGATATTTATCAAGAAATTGATATAATAAAATGTGTCAATGAAAGAACATCCCTTGGAGGCCCAGCTAAGGATGAAGTGATAAGACAAATAAATTTTGTTTTAGAGAAGATAGAAGAAAAAAGTTAGAGGAAGTAGAAATGAAAAACAAAACGAATAAACTTTTTGCATTTATTTTTACGCTGGTATTTTTTTTAATACCGGCTAAAGTACTTGCATCAAGTAATACAGCAGAAGATGGAGTCATCGACTTTGGAACAAGTGCTGACTTTCCACCATATGAATATTATGAGGGTGATGAAATAGTAGGAATTGATCCAGATATTTTACGTGCAATTGGTGATTATATGGGAGTTGAAGTAAGACTTCATGACATGGACTTTAATAACATTATTGCAAGTATAGGATCTGGAAAAATAGATGGAGGAGCAGCAGGTTTTACTGTTACAGAAGAACGTAAAAAATCAGTAAATTTTACCGAGTCATTTACAAAAACCAGTCAAGTTGTCATTACCCGTAAGGATTCTAATATTAAAGAAGTAGATGATTTAAATAATGGTGCAAGAATTGGAACCCAACTTGGAACCATTGGTGATACCATCGCCAAGGATGATTTTGGTGAAGAAAATGTAAATTCATTTAATAAAGTTCCAGATGGCATCCTTTCCTTACAAAATAAAAAAGTAGATGCTTTTATCCTAGATAAGCACTCTGCAGAAAATTTTGTAAACGCAAATAAGGATTTAACAATTATCGAAACCCCTTACCTAGAAGAAGAATATGCTATAGCCATCAGCAAGGACCAACCAGAGCTTTTAGAAGATATGAATGAAGCGATAGCAGCCTTAAAAGAATCTGGTGAGATTGATAAAATAATGGAAAAATACCAAAAAAGTGAAGATACTGAGGCAAGTACAGGTTTAATTGGTAGATTTAAGTCAAATATAATTGACGATGGGGCTTATAAATATCTTCTAGATGGTCTAAAAACTACAGTTATAGTAACTATTTGTGCTTTAATTATTTCTTTTGCTTTAGGTTTAATAATTGCCCTAGTTAGAGCTGCAAATATAGATCAAGCGTATGAGAATAATGGCTTTGGTAGTATTTTAATTAATATTCTTGATAAAATATTTACTCTTTTTGTATCAATTATCCGTGGTACACCTTCAACTATTCAGTTATTAATTATGTTTAATGTCATTTTAGTAAACCTAGATAACCTTATGCTAGTTGCAATAATTTCCTTTGCTCTAAACTCATCTGCATATATGGCAGAACTTTTTAGAGGCGGGATCAATTCTGTTGCCAAAGGAGAAAAAGAAGCTGCAAGAAGTCTCGGTCTTAGCAATTTTCAAACTATGAAAAAAGTTGTTATGCCACAGGCTATGAAAAATTCACTACCAGCCTTAGGTAATGAAGTTATTACCTTATTTAAAGAAACTTCTATTGCTGGATTTATAGGACTTGCTGACCTAACTCGTGGTGCTTCAATAGTAATTAGTCAAACTTTTGATGCAGCAACTGCATATTTTTCAGCGGCTATCATTTATCTAGTAATAGTTTTACTAATAGAACAAGTATTTAAAAAAATAGAAAGGATGTACCTATATGCTTAAAGTAAATAATTTGGAAAAATCATTTGGTCCTTTAAAAGTCTTAGACAAGGTAAGCCTTGAAGTTGAAGAAAATGATGTAATCTCAATTATAGGTCCATCTGGCTCGGGGAAATCTACTTTTTTAAGATGTTTAAACTTATTAGAAAAACCAAATGGTGGAGAAATATTTTTTGAAGGTCAAAAAATAAACGACCCATCTATCGATATTAATGTTTTAAGAGAAGAAATAGGTATGGTTTTTCAAAACTTTAACCTTTTTTCAAATATGAATATAATAGAAAACCTAACTCTTGCCCCAATTATGAGAAATAAGATGAGTAAAAGTGAAGCTATCCAAAGGGCAAAAGAATTACTAGATAGGATAGGACTTTTAGAAAAAGAAAAAGCCTATCCAGCAAACCTATCTGGTGGTCAAAAACAAAGGGTGGCTATTGCTCGTGCTTTAATGATGAATCCAAAACTCATGCTTTTTGATGAACCAACCAGTGCCCTTGACCCAGAAATGGTTGGCGGAGTTTTAGAAATGATGCAAGAACTAGCAGATGAGGGGATGACCATGGTTGTTGTAACTCACGAAATGGGTTTTGCTCGTGAAGTAGCAAATAGGGTTGTTTTTATGGATGGTGGTCACATTGTAGAAGAAAGTCACAATCCCCAAGACTTTTTTACCAACCCAAAAAATGAACGCAGTAAGCAATTTTTATCCCAAGTCATTTAAGAGGCAACTCTTATTTGACTTTTTTCATTTTTGGGTGTATCATAATCTAGTGTTTACGCAGGATTGGCGGAATTGGCAGACGCGCAAGACTAAGGATCTTGTGACCGATTTTAGGTCGTGGAAGTTCAAGTCTTCTATCCTGCACCATTATATATTTTTTTGATTAATATGCTTCTACCAGCATATTATTTTTTTGCTCAAAATTGCTAAATTTTGTTATAATTAGAGCTGAGGTTAAAATGAATAGAAAATGTTTTGCAAAAATTAATTTAACTTTGGATAGCCTATATAAAAGAGATGATGGATATCATGAAATAGATACTATTATGGCTCGAATAGGCTTATTTGATGAGCTTGAAATAAAGCCAAATGATAAAGGTGAGTTTAATTATTCTTCAAACTTAACTGAGATTTGTCCCTTAGAAGATAATCTCATTTATAAGGCCTGGAAGCTTTTAAAAGATAAAACAATAAATCCAGGAGTGGATGTATATTTAAAGAAAAATATCCCACTGGCAGCAGGACTTGCTGGAGGCTCTACAGATGCAGCTGAGATGATAAAAGGCCTAAACGAGCTTTGGAATTTAAATTTATCTAAAAAAGAAATGCAAGAAATAGGAGTAAAACTTGGAGCAGATATTCCTTTTTTCTTTGAAAATTCACCTGCTAGAGCAAAGGGTATTGGGGAAATTTTAGAACCCTTTAATAATACTCTTGATATGAAGATACTCTTAGTAAATGATGGCACAGAGATTTCATCTGCTGAAGTCTATAAAAAGCTAGCTGATTATGGGCAGGTTGAAAATGATTTAATTGTTGAAAAGCTAAAAAACGGAGATAATTCAGCAATTTTTTATTTTGAAAATGTTATGGAAGATGTAGTAACTGATATTCACCCACATTTATTGGATATAAAAAATGAATTTCTAAATAATGGCGCTGAAGTAACTTTAATAAGTGGTAGCGGAGCATCAATCTTTGGTATTTTTATGGATGATGATTCAATAGATAATGCCTATAAAAAAATGAGAGAAGATTATGAATTTGTAGAAAAGGTGGAATTAATATGACAAATATTGGTGTATTTGATTCTGGTCTCGGGGGTCTTACAGTCTTAAAAGAACTTGTAGCTAATAAAAAGGCTAGCTATTTTTATTTTGGAGATAGTCTTAGAGCTCCCTATGGAAGTCGCCCAAATGATTTAATAATAGAATTTTCTGAGCAGATTGTAAAGTTTTTAGAAAACTATAACATAGACCAATACGTCATAGCTTGTAATACGATTTCTACCCTTGCAACTGGATATTTGGAGGATAAATATAATAAAGCTTTTTATCCTATAACAAAATCAGGACTTGAAAATGCCCTGGCCTTTGAGGGAGACTTCTTAGTTTTGGGTACACAAACAACTGTGGAAAGTCATTTTTATAAAAATAATATCGAAGCAAATTCCACAAGCTTTGTTTATGAAATAGCTGCTCCTAAATTAGTAAACTTAATTGAAGATGGAGTAATATCTGGAGATAAACTTGATAAGAGTTTAGAAGAATACTTAAAAATAGCAAATGAAAAGCATATACCAAATATTATCCTAGGTTGTACCCATTATCCTATAATAAGGGAGGCTATAGAAAAAAACCTTACATATAAGGCAAATATCATAAACCCTGCGGATAATATTGCCAGTAAACTTAACTTTATAGAAGATAATAAATCTTATGTAAATATTTTTATGTCAGAGATAAATGAAAAAAATAAACAAACAATTGATAAAATCTTAGCTTGTGATTATAAGTTAAAACTAAAGGAGATTTAAGATGATTTATGCGGTAATAGATATAGGTTCAAACACTGTTAGACTTTCAGTTTATAAAGTCCACGGGGAAAAAGTTACTAACTTATTTAATGAAAAAGAACAAGCTTCCCTTAAAACTTATGTAAAAGACGGCATCCTTTCAGAAAAGGGGATAGATAGATTAGTAAGTACTCTTAAAAAATTTAAGGCGGTTGTGGATAATTTTGAAGATATTGATGAGCTTCACCCATTTGCTACAGCAACTATCCGTGATGCAGCTAATAGAACTGAAATTCTAGATAGGGTTAAGGAAGAAGTTGGCTTAGATATTGAAATTATTAGTGGTGAAGAAGAAGCAAAACTTGCTTTTATAGGAGCAAGCTCATATGTAGAAGTATCTCGTGGTATTTTAACAGATATAGGTGGTGGTTCCTCTGAAGTTGTAATTATTGATCAAAATAAGGTTATAAAATCAACTTCTCTTTCTATAGGCTCTCTTTCTGCTTTTAATGACTATGTAGATGGTTTATTTTTAAATAAGGATGAGAAAAAAGATATAGATACTGCTGTAAAAGATTTGCTAGAGTCAAATAAAATGTATAGGGAAGAGCAGGAGCTCTTATGTGCAGTAGGTGGAACTGCACGTGCTACTTTAAAATTTTATAATGAATATTATAATGAATCTTCCTATAACACTGTAATGGATGCTAGCAAGTTAAATGATATGATAAAAGAATTTATCGAAAAAGAACCAAGAGACATCTTAGATGCTATTCTAGCAGTAAAACCTGATAGGGTCCACACCTTACTTCCTGGTATGGTAATATTAAACCGATTGACTAAATACTTCTATTGTGAAAAAATAAGTATTAGTCAGACGGGGGTCAGAGAAGGGTATGTATATAATAAACTACTAGGAAGGAATAATTAAATAATATGAAAGATATATCTTTTACGCAAAACAGAGAACTTTCGTGGTTAAAATTTGACCAAAGAGTGCTTGAAGAAGCCAATGACAGGGATGTACCAGTATTAGAGCGCATTAAATTTTTCTCAATTTTTGATACTAACCTAGAAGAATTTTTTATGGTTAGGGTTGGGAGTTTAACAGACTTTAAAAATCTAAAGAAAAAACCAGTTGATAGCAAGTCAGGCATGACCAGTGATGAGCAGCTTGATGCAATATTATCAGATTGTATTGACTTATATAGGCAAAAAGATCAAGTTTATGGACAAATAGTAGATGAACTTAAAGTAAATGGTATAAATTTTCTTAAAGTTTCTGAGTTAAGCGAAAAGGATAGAAAATCAGTAGAATTTTATTTTAATACAAAAATCGAACCAATTTTAAATTTTCAGGTAGTAGATAGGGTTCACCCTTTCCCAAGGCTACCAAACCTAGCCTTATCAGTACTTTTCGCCCTTGTAGGCCAAAAGGATGTTGAAAGTAATAATATCGGCCTAATCCAAGTACCAGATAAAGTAAAAAGATACCTAAAAATAAATGATACAAGTTTTGTATTTATAGAAGATATCATAAAAGAATTTGGCTATCAAGTTTTTGAAGGATACGAAGTAGTAAATAAGTACACCATTTCTCTAACAAGAAATACCGATATATCATATGATGATGACGATTATGATATAGACCAAGATTTTAGAGACTATATGAAAGGTAAGCTTAAAAAAAGAAAAAGACTGCATCCGGTTAGGCTAGAGGTAGATAAGGACTTACCTGATTCTTCTATAGAATTTTTAACCAGTCAATTTGACTTAGATAAGAAAAATATCTTTGTAACTAAGTCCTTGATGCAGGCAGGATTTTTATTTGGCCTTGTAGAAGATTTACCAGAAAACCTCATTACAAATCACACTTACAAGCCATTTACCCCACAACCTTCTGCTATGGTTAATCCGAATAGGAAAATGATGGATCAAATAGATAATAAGGATATATTTTTATCCTTCCCTTACGAATCCATGGATCCAGTTATAAGGCTTTTGGAAGAAGCAGCTGAGGATGACACAGTAGTTTCTATAAAAATTACCCTATATAGGATAGCCCATGATAGTAAAATAGCCAAAGCCTTAATAAAAGCAAGTGAAAATGGTAAAGATGTGATAGTTTTAATGGAGCTTCGTGCAAGATTTGATGAAGATAATAATATCTTATGGTCTTCTCAACTAGAAGATGCAGGATGTAAAATCCTATATGGTTTTGATAATTACAAGACCCACTCCAAAATTTGTCTAATAACAAGGGTAGACCACCAGGGAAATATAAATTATATAACCCAAGTGGCAACAGGTAACTATAACGAAAAAACTGCTAAACTTTACACAGACTTTTCGCTAATGACTGCAAATGGCGCTATAGGTTTAGATGCTAAAGACTTATTTGATAATGTTATGCTAGGTAACCTTGATGGTGAATATAAAAACCTTATGGTAAGTCCTAAATCTATGCAAGAAGGCCTAGAGAAGCTAATAGATGAGCAAATTAAAATCCAAGAAAATGGGGGCAATGGTTATATAAGACTAAAGCTAAACTCCATTTCAGATAGAATTTTGATAGATAAATTGTCAGAAGCTTCCAATGCAGGTGTCAAAATAGAAATGTTAGTTAGAGGTATTACTTGTATCTTGCCAGGTGTTAAAGACCGCACTGAAAATATTGAAATATATTCTGTTGTAGGTAGATTTTTAGAACACCATAGGGTTTACCAATTTGGACAAGGTGAGGACTCCAAAGTATACATCTCATCAGCAGATTTTATGACAAGAAATATCAGACATAGGATGGAAGTAGCTATTCCAATTTTTGATCAAGATATAAAAAATCGCATAATCGACTTTTTGGATCTAATGTTTTCAGATGATGTAAAGATCAGAAAATTATTAGCCAATGGTGAATATACTAAGGTTCAAAATATAAACAATATCGATGCCCAAGCAACTCTAGCAAGCCAAGCTCAAAAAAGAAGTCTTGAAGCAGAAGAGACTAGGGCAGTAGAAAAAGTAGCAAAAAGAAATAGGAGAGACAAGCAGGAACAAATTAGTGAAGAAAGAAAACAGCTTAAAAATGAAAGAAATTACTTCCAAAGAATAGCTGATATCTTCAAAAAAAAATAAATATTAAATAAATTTTAAAAAATCGGCTATTATTGTCGATTTTTTTTGTTATTTATGCAAATAAAGCGATTTTACCCCTATTAAAATTACTAAACTCGTGCTATAATGTTAATAAATAGTTAAATAATCGCTTCACATAAAATTGAGATACATTTTATAAAAGTGATTTCCCACAGACCATACTCAAACAAGCACACTACTATAATATTGAAATAAATGAATAGGAACTTTATATGTCTAACAAAGGTATCAGAGAAAAAAAGAGAAAACAAGCACGCAAAAGAAAAGCAAGAAACAAAAAGATATTTACAACAGCAGGACTTGGCTTAGTACTAGTAGGATCACTTTACCAATTTGGCTTTACTGGCAATGACAACGAATTTGAAATTGCAAGACCAAATGAAATTAGGCAGGCAGCAGGTAACTTTGAAGAATTAGAAGAAGAGACAGTAGAAGAAGTAAACAACAAAGTTCATGTTGCAACTGATTTTGGTTTTAAAGAGGCAGATATTGATAAAAGCAAGGCTTTAGAAGATGATAAATATACAGATGATTTAAAAGAATATGTAATCTGCGCCCAAACTCAGTATGCCTACCAGTTTCCAAATGATTATTCTAAAACAGAAAAGTTTATAGAAAAAGGATCCTATGTGCCTTATTTTGGTACAGAAAATGGTTTTGCCAAGGTAAAAATTGATGATGCATATTACTACGTAAATAAATATGGCCTAGCAAAGCTAGAAGAAGATAAGCAAATAAAAGTTGTAAATGGCCTAGCTTATGTAAGCGAAAATTATCCACTACCAGAAGACTTCGATCCTGGGGTAGATAAAACTGCTAGACGTGCCTTTGAGACCATGCGCCAAGACATGCAAAGAGAAAACCTAGATGTAAAAATAGCTTCTGATTATAGAGGATATGATTTAGAGAAAAAAATGCATGAGGTAGATGAACCAGATAGCTCAGCTCCTGGAACAAATGAACACCAATTAGGATCTGCCTTTGACTTTTTTACAGAAGGTAGCAAATATAATGACAAATTTGAAAAAACTGCAAGCTATGATTGGTTAGCAGAAAATGCTTACAAATATGGTTTTATCGAAAGATATCCAAAGGATAAAGAAAATAAAACAGGCCATAAGGCCGAACCATGGCACTTTAGATTTGTAGGTGTAGAAAATGCTAAAAATATCTATGAAAATGATTTAACCCTAGAGGAATATTTAAAAATTAATTAAATTTCCCCCTTGAATTATTCCATGATTTGTTATATAAATGTAATGTAAAACATTTAAAAATTAAGGAGAATATTTATGAAATCATTTCACACAGACAAAGCACCTGCAGCAGTAGGACCATACGTACAAGCAATCGGTACAGAAGAGTTTGTATTTACATCTGGTCAAATTCCATTAAATCCTGAAACAGGAGAGCTAGTTACAGAAATATCAGCTGCGGCTAGACAATCTTTAAATAACATCAAAGCTATCCTAGAAGAAGCTGGTTCTTCAATTGATAAGGTTATCAAATGTACTGTTTTCTTAGCAGATATCAATGACTTTGCTGCGGTAAATGAAGTTTACAAAGAATTTTTTAACGACCATAAGCCAGCAAGATCTGCTATCCAAGTAGCAGCCCTACCACTAGGAGCAAGTGTAGAAATCGAAGCAATCGCTTCATTATAACTTTAATATAAAAAACGGCAATAGAAGTATTGCCGTTTTTTGCTATCCATTTAATGATTTTTATAACTTAATTAATATATATAACTAGCTAGAGCAATGTAAGATAATTACTAAGGAGTAGATATGAAATATAATTTTGATCAGATAGTTGATAGGTCTGGAACAAACGCCATGAAGTTAGAAGGATACAAGGGGTATATTTTTAATTCCTATGATTCTTTGGACTTACCCTTTAACGATGATGAATTTATCCATATGTGGGTGGCAGATATGGAATTTGCCTGTGCACCTGAAATTCTAGATGCTATTAAAAAACGTGTTGATAGACAAATTTTAGGATATACTATAAATTCTGATTCTAGATTATATGATAGTTTAAGTAAGTGGTGTAAAGATAGGTATGACTTTACATTTGAAAAAAATCAGTTAGTTACTTCAAATGGTATAGTACCTGCTATAAGTAATATAATATCTTATATTGTAAAAGAAGATGAAAAAGTATTATTTCACACGCCAGCCTATGGTCAATTTGCAGTTGCTTGTGATAAAAATAATAGGAATTATATAACAAGCGAGCTTACAAAAGATGAAAAGGGATATTATAGTATAGATTTTGATGATTTAGAAAAGAAAATGTCCCAAAGTGATGTAAAATTATTTATATTTTGTAATCCGCACAACCCAACAGGCAGGGCTTGGACTAAAGAAGAATTAGAAAAAATTGGTAAACTAATTAAAAAATATAATCTTTGGGTAATATCTGATGAAATACATTGTGATATATGAAGAAAAGTTGCACCTAGGCATATCCCTTTAGGAAAAGTCCTTACTGACTATGATAAGTTAATTACTTGTATGGCAGTAAGTAAGTCCTTTAATATAGCAGGCCTATCAGAATCATCTATAATAATTAGAAATGAAAACCTTAGAAAAAAATGGAAGTTTTATAATAAATCTGCTGTCAATCCTCTAAACCACGAAGCTACAATCGCAGCTTATACAAAAGGGAGTGATTGGCTTAAAGAATGCAATGAGTATTTGGATGATAATTTTAAATATTTAGATGAATTTTTTGCTAAGAACTTATCCAAAGCTATCATTAGCCCAGCTCAAACAACCTATCTTGCTTGGGTAGATTTTAAAGAATATTTTGAAGAAGATGAAGACTTAGAGCTATTTTTTGCTAAGCTAGCTGGAGTACTTATTGAGTCTGATAAGACTTTTGTAGACCATGCTAATAGAATGGTTAGGTTAAACCTAGCATGTCCAAGATCATATTTAGAAGAAGGACTTAATAGGATTGCAGATGCTATTAATAATAAGCACAAGGAAAAATTTATAGGATAAGACTAATCCTATAAAAATTATAACTTATTTATGGAGGTCGATTTTTATAAAAAACATAGTATGGTATTTGTAGTGATCGATATTTTATAATTATTAGAGATATTAGTAAAGGCGGGTCTAGCCCGTCTTTTTTGTTAGGAGAATTATGACCATTAGCAATGAAGTTATTTTAAATAGTGTAGCAGATATAAAGGACTATTTAGTAAATACCCGTAGGTACTTACATGAAAATCCAGAATTATCTGGAGAAGAGTATCAAACTAGTAAATTTTTAAAAGAAGAGGTAAAAAAATTAAATTTACCAATAAAAGAAGTAGATGGCACAGGATTTTATGCTATCCTTGATACAGGAAAAGCTGGCAAAACTCTAGGATTGCGTACGGATATAGATGCCCTTCCAATAGTAGAAAAAGAATCAAACCAAAAAGTGAAAAGAGTTTGCACTTCAAAAGTAGCAGGTAAGTTTCATGCATGTGGTCATGATGGGCATATGGCAACCCTTCTAGGAGCTATGAAAGTTTTAGTAGCCCATAAGGATAATCTTAGGGGAAAAATTATTTTTATATTTGAAGAAGGGGAAGAAACAGGTGTAGGCATTGATAAAATGCTAGCAGCCTTAAAAAAAGAAAAAATAGATGCAATCTATGGAGAACACCTGGCTGCATTTTTACCAACTGGAAAAATTGGTCTAGATGCTGGGCCAGTTATGGCTGGTAATGGTATTGTTGATTTTACTGTACGCGGAAAGGGTGGTCACGGATCTAGACCAGACTTATCTATAAGTCCTATTTTTGCTGCCACAAATATCATAAATGGGCTAGCCAGCGCATGGGTAAATCGCGTCGATGTTACAAAAACAGTTACCCTAGGACTTGGCCTAATAAATGGTGGTACAATTGCAAATGTAATTCCAGATGAAGTAAGGGTTGCTGGAACTTTAAGATATTTTGATACTACTGAAGGTAAAAAGGCGCTTGACCTTGTAAAAAAAGTTGGAAGCTTAACAGCTGAGGCTCACGAGTGCGAGTTTATAGCTAATGATATAAGACATGATAATGAACCAGTTATTAACGATGAAAAATTAGCAAAACTTGCCCAAGATTCTATAGAAGAAATAATACCAGCAAGCATTGAAAGAGGAATAACCTGGTTTGCTTCAGAAACTTTTGCAGGTTATGCTAATCTTTGTCCTACAGTTTTTGCCCTTGTTGGTACAAAAAATCATGAACTAGGATCTGGGGCTGAGCACCACAATGAATATTTCGATATAGATGAAGAATCTATTTTTATAGGTGCTAGTGCTATGGTCAAGTTTGCCAATGAATTTTTAAATATAGATTAAATGGGTATATATTTTATAAGGATTAGAAGAATAAAAAAGGAGTAAATTATGACAATTGAAGTAAATGATAAAGCACCAGAATTTTCACTAAAAGACCAATACAAAAATGACATTAATTTAGCAGATTTAAAGGGAAAAAAAGTTATTCTTTCTTGGCACCCACTTGCATTTACATCTGTATGTACAGATCAAATGAGAAGTCTAGAAAGAAACCATGATAGAATCCAAGAAAAAGGTGATACAGTAGTAATCGGACTTTCTATTGACCCATTCCCAACTAAACAAAAATGGGCTGATATTCTTTGTATAGAAGATGTAAAAATCGCCTCAGACTTTTTCCCATATGGAGAAGTGACTAAGGCTTATGGTCTATTTAATGAAGAAAATGGAGCAAGCCAAAGAGCAAATGTAATTATCGATGAAGAAGGTAATGTAAAATGGGTGAAAGTTTATGAACCATCTGAACTACCTGATATTGAAGAAGTAATCGAAAACCTATAAGAAAATTATTAGCCTTCTAGGATATCTAGAAGGTTTTATTTTTTACCCATTTTAGGGTAAAGGTAATAAGAGAAAATTGAGATTAAGGAGCAAATAAATGGATTTAGGACATATTGTAGATATCCAAAGAGAATATTATTATTCAGGAGAAACTAAGACCCTAGAATTTAGACTAGCAAATTTACAAAAATTAAAAGATTTACTAGTAAGATTTGAAGATAATATACTAATGGCCCTAGCCAAAGACTTAGGTAAATCAAACTTTGAGGCCTATGCATCAGAACTTAGCATGGCTTATGAAGAAATAAAAATTGCCATGGATAATTTAGAAGAATGGATGGCACCTATAGCTGAGAAAACGTCGCTTATGGCCATGCCAGCAAAATCATACACACTTTTTGAACCTATGGGAGTAACCCTAATTATTTCCCCATGGAACTATCCATTTTTACTAGCAATTGATCCACTAATAGGGGCTATGGCTGCTGGTAATACCATGATTTTAAAACCAAGTAGAAAATCAAAACATACATCAAGTCTATTAAAAGAGCTTTTAAATGCAAACTTTGATGCAAAATATATCCATGTTGTAGATAATGATAAAGTAAGCCATGATGAACTCTTATCCTATAACTATGATCATATATTTTATACAGGTGGATCAAAGGTAGGAAAAACCATCATGGAAGCTGCTAGTAAAAATTTATCAAAAGTTACCCTAGAACTAGGTGGAAAGTCACCAGCAGTTGTAGAAAAGGATGCAAATCTTTCTCTTGCTGCAAGATCTATTGCTTGGGGTAATACTGTAAATGCAGGTCAAACTTGTGTATCACCAGACTATATTTTAGTCTATGCAGCAGTAAAGGATAGATTTGTTAGAGAATTAGAAAAAGCCTTACTAGATTTTTATGGGCCAGACCCAATAAATTGCCATGATTATCCAAGTATTATAAACAAAGACCACCTAGATGGTTTAATAGATTTACTTAAAAATCAAAATATAATCCACGGTGGGGAATATGATAGGGAAAGCTTAAGGCTAGCACCTACAATTGTAGATGGAGTTGATTTTTCTAATAAGCTTATGGATGAAGAAATATTTGGACCAATTTTCCCAATAATTACCTATACAAATCTAAATGATGTTTTATACAAGGTAAAAACTTTACCAAAACCACTGGCCTTTTACTTATTTACTGATGATGAGAGAATAAAAGAAAAGATAATGTATAATATGGAGTTTGGTAATGGAATGGTAAATGATACATTGATGATGGTATCAAATCCTTATCTCCAATTTGGTGGGGTAGGTTATAGTGGTCAAGGAGGCTACCATGGTTACTACGGCTTTAAAAACTTCTCTAACCAAAAATCAATTATGGAAGCAAGTTCTAGTTTTGAGATGAAATTGAAATACCCTCCATATGATGATGGTACATTAAACTTACTAAAGAAATTAAAATAAGCAATAAAAAAGGAGCCTTTTTGGCTCCTTAATTTTTTAGTATTCTTCTTGGCTATCTAAGTCTTCTTTAATAGCTTTTGCAAGTTCTTTTAATTGTTCTACTTGTTCATCTTTAACTGCTGAGTTGATTAATACATCTTCTCCTACATAAGTATGGTTGCCAGCTTCTAAGATTTCTTTAGAAATTTTAAGGCTGTTGCCACCCCATGACCAGTTGTTTAAGAATGAGATGTGTCTATCTTGGTAACCTGTACCAGCAAGTTCTTGTAAAAATGCTTCCATTCTATAGTATAGGCCTGCATTGTAGTTAATTGGTGCGAACACTGCGTTGCTGTATTTATGGCAAGCTGCAATTACATATGATGGATCCCAACCAGATACATCAAAAATTCTAATATCTTCTGTGACACCTAGTTCTGCAAGTTCTTTTGCAAGGATATCTGCTGCTTGTTCTGTATCACCATACATGGTTGAATAAACAATTACGATACCTTTTTCTTCTGGTGTGTATGTTGACCATTTATTGTATTTGTTCATGATAAAACCAATTGATTCTTGATCATCATAAACTGGTCCGTGTAATGGAAGGATAGCTTTAATTTCAAGGTCAGCTACTTTGCTAAATACCGCTTGTACTTGTTTACCATATTTACCAACTATATTTATATAGTATCTACGAGCTTGGTCTAACCAGTCACCTTTGTGGATTACATTTTCTGCTCTTAAGTGACCTTCAATAGCATTAAATGAACCAAAGGCGTCTGCTGAGAATAAGATTTGGTTGTTTGTGTCATATGACATCATTACTTCTGGCCAGTGAACCATTGGTGCAAATACAAATTTAAGGTTGTGATTACCTAGATTTAGTTCATCGCCTTCTTTTATTTCATAGTATCTATCTTTAAATTCGTCATTATAAAATTGTTCGTAAAATTGGAAAGTTTTTGCATTACCAACTAGTTTTGCATTTGGCCATTTTCTCATACAAAAATCAATATTTCTGCAGTGGTCTGGCTCCATGTGATGAACGATGATATAATCAAGGTCTTCACCATCTAGAGCAGCTTCAATATTTTCTAGGTATTGTCTAGTAAATGCAGACTCTACACTATCTACTAAAGCATTTTTTTCATCTTTTATAACATATGAAGAATATGAAACACCATTTTCAACTGGGAACATATTTTCAAATCTATCAATTCTTCTATCATTTACTCCTACATAGTAAATACCATCAAGGATTTGTCTAATATTTTGCATTATTCCTCCTAAATACAATCTCTACTAGTACTATACAACTTTTATTTTATAAATAAAATAATTTGTGAAAAAATAATTAAAATGTGTTGAAAAAACAATTCCATATGAAAAATCTTATTTGTGGTAAAATAAAGCTAAGAGGTGGATTATGAGAAAAAATTTAAAAATTAGATCTACAAACTTTGAGGTATCTCTTGGAGATATTAATAAAAATAAAGAAATTATAAAAGATTTAGTAAAAAATGCATATGATGACGGTGTAAGTATATTATCCTTACCTGAGCTATCCCTTACAGGAGCTAGTCTTTATGATGGATATGAAGATATAGCTTTATTATGTGAAGATGCTATCCTTGAATTAAAAGAGTTTTCAAAAGGCTATAATATTTTATTTTCTGTTGGTTTTCCTTTACAACACAATAGAAAAATTTACAACGCCATAGCTTTAATAATGGATGGATATTTAGTAGATTTGTATACTAAAAAAAACCTATCTATCATAGAAAAAAATGTATTTTCCAATGATATGCCAGATGGAGATGGTATACAGTTTATTGGTGACTGGTATGAGATAAATCCATCATCAACTAGTATCAGCCAATTAAATATAGGAGTAAGCATTGGCGAAGATGAGATGATGGGTATACCAAGAAGCTTAACTTATAAGTCTGATATAGCTAATTGCCCACAAATTATTTTAAACCCAACGGCAGAGTATAAAATAGCTTTGAATGAAGATGAAGTTTTAAATAGAGTAAGATTTGTATCAAAAGATGTGACTTATATCTATACATCTCAAGGCAGAGGAGAAAGCTCGACAGACTTTGTATATGGTGGCTTAAATATAATAGCTGAGGATGGTAAGGTAGAAAAAGTTATTTGCAATGATCAAATAGATTATGTAAACAGATATAATTTATATATAGATCAAGAATTACTACACTTTGATAAGTTTGAAGAAAATATAACTAGGGAAAAATTTCCATATTTACCTATATATGAAAAGAGAGATGATTATGTAAAAGATATCCTTGATATAGGAGCAAGTGCAGTATTAACTCGTATGCAAAAAATAGGAGTTAAAAAAGTTTTTTTAGGTGTATCTGGTGGACTAGATTCAACTATGGCACTTTTATTTTTAGTCCATGCTTATAAGAAAGCTGATTATAATTTATCAGGAATAAATTGCTATACTATGCCAGCCTTTGGGACAAGTGATAGGACAAAATCAAATGCTTACCTGCTTTGTGAAGCTTTGGGCCTAGAACTTAAAGAAATTAATATCACAGAAGCGGTAAAAATCCACTTAAAAGATATCGGCCATGATGGCATTACCCCAGATACTGCCTATGAAAATGCTCAGGCCCGTGAGCGAACTCAAATTTTATTTGATTTAGCAAATATGCACAATGGAATAGTAATTGGTACTGGAGACTTATCTGAAGCCATGCAAGGCTTTGCAACCTATAATGGTGATCAGATGAGCAATTATTCTCTAAATGCAAGCTTAACTAAAACAGAAATCCGTTATGTAATAGGAACAATAGCAGAAACAACAGAAAATAAAAAATTAAAAGCTGTTTTGGAGGATATATTAGATACACCAATTTCTCCTGAACTAATTAGAGAAGATAGTAAAGAAATAAGCCAAAAAACAGAAGATATCATAGGACCTTATGAATTAATTGACTTTTTTATATACGAACATTTAACCTACCACCTGCCAGCGGAAGAAATACTAGAAGATGCAATATCTGCTTTTGCTAACAAATATGATAAAGAAACTATCAAAAAATGGTTGGTTTCATATTTTAAAAGATTTACGAAAAGTCAATTTAAACGTTCAGCTTCGGTTGATGGCCCAAATATAACTGGCAGATCTTTTAGTCCGCGAACAGGTTTTAAGATTCCAAGTGATATGGGAAGTGAGGGATATTTAGAAAATTTAAATGAAAAATAAAACTAAAATCGCTCTAGGGCTAACGGCATCAGTCCTAGCCCTGGGCCTATATATAAACAAGCAATGTTTTGTAGCCAAGGAAGAAAAAGTAACTTTGGCAAGTGAAAAATTACAAAGCCCTATTAAAATCACCCAAATTAGTGATTTTCATTCAAATGCCATAAAAAATGTGGATGAACTGCTTATAAATATTAAAAACTTTAACCCAGATTTTATAATTCTAACTGGAGATATAATAGATTATGGGACAGCAAGTAAAATAGAAAGGTCAGTTTACTTTCTAAAAAAATTGTCCAGCCTAAATAAATCTACCTATTATATTACAGGAAATCATGAAGAAGCTGGCCCAAACTTAGATGTATTTTTAAATGAAATAGCTAATCTAGGAATAAAATACCTTAAAAATGAGGGTGAGATTTTAAATGTAAATGGCAATCAAGTTTACCTATATGGAACAAGTATGTTTGGTTTTTCCTATGAGAATTATAAGCCTAGTAAGGAAAGTTTAAATATTATCTTAAGCCATCATTCTAAAAATGTCAGAGATAATTATAGGGCAGATGAAGACTTTATTTTCTCAGGCCACACCCACGGTGGTCAAGTAAGATTGCCAATACTAGGAGGCCTAATAGCACCAGGAGAAGGAATTTTACCAGACTTTGATAAGGGAGTATTTGAATATAAAAATTCAACCATCTATGTAGATAGTGGACTTGGAAATACATTCTTACCCCTAAGATTTTTAGACCAAATCCAGTATAGTAATATCACTCTTGTGCCAGTAGTTTAATGGTAAAACAAAGGTGTCCGAAGCCTAAGATGGGAGTTCGATTCTCTCCTGGTATGCCAAAAACATGCCTGTCCGGCTTAGGGAGGACTCGTGCTACAGCACGAAAAACCGCAGGCGATGCAGTCGCCGAGGACCAAAACCTAAATAAAATAACTTTTAAACTTTGTTATATATTAGATTTATCAACCTTGTCAGCAAGCCGACACAAGCTTTTTAACATTAAGCATTAAAGCTAAATAGCAAAATTCATCCCCAAAATAATGCCTAAGGATGATAAAACCGATATTTTTTGATATAATTCATATATAATTAGTCACCAAGATTATATATGGATTTTTTATTAAGGAGAAATTATGAGAATAGCACGTGAGAAAATTTGGATATCAGGTTCTTCAGGAAGGCTTGGTACATCCATGCTAAGACTACTTGATCCACTAGATGCAGAAATAATTGCTACAGATGAGCATGAAGTAGATATTACTAAACAAGAAGAAGTAAGCCAATTTGTAGGACGTATTAGACCACACATCATTATAAATTGTTCAGGCCTGTCAAATAGAGATAGATGTGAAGCAAATCCTGATGCAGCATATTTACTTAATGCTATTGGAGCTAGAAATATAGCCATAGCATCTAATAAATATATGGCAAAGCTTGTTCAGTTATCTACTGCCGATGTTTTTGATGGCAATACTGATAAACCTTACATAGAATTTGATCAAACTAATCCACAGACTATCTATGGTAAAAGTAATTTTGAAGGTGAAAACTACGTAAGAACTTTTTCTAACTATCACTTTATAGTTAGGGTAAGTAGGCTTTACTCTAGGGAAAATCAATTTGTAGAAGATATTATAAAGCAAGCAAAAACTGGTGAAGTAAAGGTAGCTAAAGATTTATTTATCTCACCTACATCAGCCTATGATTTGGCCCAATTTATTATAAAACTTATTGATACAAATTCTTTTGGTACCTACCATGCTTCTGCTGATGGTTTTACTTCGATGTATGATTTTGCAAGTGAAATACTAGCTTGTACTGGTATTGATGCAAATATTGATCAGATATCAGATGACTTGGGAATGGGCATTAGGCCTGGATTCTTTGCAATAGATGATTATATTATAAAATTAACCAGTGGGGAAATGATTCCAAATTGGAAAGATAGCTTACATGCATATATAGAAAGGGAGGGGCTAAATGGAAAAAAATAAAAAGAAGATGTCCCAATCCAAAAAAATATTTGTAGGACTTATTTTAGGTCTAATTTTTGGAATAATCTTGCACTCTTTTGTGCCCGATTCACATTTTAAAAATGATATTTTAATTGATGGTATATTTTATACCATTGGCCAGCTATTTATAAGACTTATGCAAATGCTAGTTGTACCTCTAGTATTTTTTTCAATTGCCGATGGTTGTAGAAACTTAGGAGATACAGAAACTTTAGGAAAGGTTGGGATAAGGATTGTAATATTTTATATGTTTACAACAGCTCTTGCCATATTTATTTCCCTAAGTCTAGCAAGTCTTATAGGTCCTGGTAAGGGGATGAATATGAGTCTTGGTGATCAAAGTTTTGAGTCAGTAGATACTGAGATATCCTTATCAGACACCATCTTAGACTTTATTCCAACAAACCCTATAGAAGCCCTGGCTACTGGAAATATGATTCAAATTATTATATTTGCAGTTTTAGTAGGACTTTTAATAGCTACTATGGAAGATAGGCTAATGACTTTAGGAAATATTGTAACTGAAATGAATGACCTTATGATGGGCATGACCATGTGGGTTATGAAACTTGCTCCAGTAGGTGTATTTTTCTTAATTACAAGAACATTTTCAAGCCTAGGTTATGATGCTATTTTATCAATGCTTTCATATATGGCATCTGTTTTAGGAGGCCTAGTAGCCCAACTAATAATTGTTTACATGCTTTTAATATCTATATTTGTAAGAGTGAATCCATTTAAATTCCTTAAAAAATTTGCTCCAGTTATGACCTTTGGTTTTTCGACTGCCTCATCATCAGCAACCGTGCCAATTCATATTCAAACCCTAGATGATATGGGTGTAGATAAAAAAATCTCATCCTTTACCATCCCTCTAGGTGCAACCATCAACATGGACGGTACTGCAATCATGCAAGGTGTAGCGGTAATCTTTATAGCAAATGCTTATGGCATAGATTTAACTGCATCTGATTTTATGACTGTAATTCTTACAGCAACAATTGCATCTGTAGGTACAGCAGGTATCCCATCAGTGGGGCTTATTACCCTATCAATGGTACTAGAATCAGTAGGATTACCAGTAGAGGGGATAGCTATAATAATGGGTATAGATAGGATCTTAGATATGGCTAGAACTACAGTTAACCTTACAGGAGATGCTACTGGTACAATGATAGTAGCAAACTCAGTAGGAGCCTTTGATAAAGAAAAATTTAATAGATAAAAAATAAAAGCTGTTATGAGTGTATAACAGCTTTTATTTATTGTTTAATTCTTTATTTTGGCAGTCAGGGCAAAGGCCTGTAAATTCAAAATTGTGGCCATTTATTATAAAACCAGTTTGCCTTTCTATTTTTTCTTCTAATTCATGAACTGGGCAGTCATCTATTACAAATTTTTTATGGCAATTATTGCAGGTTATAAAGTGCTTGTGCTTGCTATTATTTATCTGATAATAGTTTAGGCCATCAAGGTTGGTTGTTTTTAATAAGACAGACTTTTCTTCTAAGATATTAAGATTTCTATAAATAGTAGATAAATCCATCTCATTTTCTTTTTTTAATTTTTCAAAGAGTTCTTCTGCTGATATAGGGTTTTCCTCTTTTTGCAAGGCTTCTAATATTATTTTTCTATTTTTAGTTACTTTTAGATTTTTCTCTTTTAATAGGTTGATAATGCTCATCATAAACCTCCAATATTATTATACAAGTATTTGACATATAAAAAAATTGTTATATAATCTTAAATGCAAATGATTTGCATTAAGCTTATGGAGGCAGATATGAAATATAAAAAAACGGCATTACTACTTGCCCTTGGTGTAGTTTTAAGTGCTTGTAATAATCAAAAACCAGTAGAAAATAATAAAAATATTGAAATAACAGAAGATACAAATCAAAATATTGAAAGTGTAAGTGTTTATGCATCTTTCTTCCCAATTTATAATCTAACTAAACAAGTAGCAGGGGATAAATTTGATGTAAAGTCTTTTGCCAACCTTAAAACAGAAAGTCACGGCTGGGAGCCATCTGCCAAAGATATAGCACAGTTATCAAATAGTGAGCTTATGTTTATAAATGGAGCTGGTATGGAAGAGTGGGAGGAGTCTTTAGAATCATCTTCTGATATAGAATTAGTTGATACAAGTGAAAATATTAAGCTTATAGAAGGTAGCCATGACCATGATAATGACCACGAAGATGAAGACCATGACCACAACCATGGAGAATTTGATCCACATACTTGGCTTAGCCCCAAAAATGGTATAGCCCAAGCAAGGGTAATAGCAGAAAAGCTTTCTGAAATAGATCCAACTAATAAAGATTATTATATGGATAATTACAAAAAAATCGAAGAAGATCTTAATGCAATGATTGATGAATATACTAAAAAGTTTAATAATTTAGATAATAAAAACTTCTTGGTAAGTCACCAAGCTTTTGGATATTTAGCCCATGATTTTGATCTAAATCAAATTGCCCTTACAAGTCTTGGTGCAACAGAAGATGCGGATGCAAAAACCTTAAGAGATGCTATAAATAAGGCGGAGGATCTTGGAATAAATACAGTATTTTATGAAATGGGTGGCTCAGATAAGTCTGCTAAAACTATTGCAGATGAAATAGATGCTACGATAGTGCCTTTAAATACTTTAGAATTTGCAACTGATGAAGAATTAAACAATGGAACTAGCTACCAAGATTTGATAGAATATAACCTAGAAGAATTATATAAATCTATGGAAAAATAAATGTGTGTTATTGAAATAAAAAATTTAAATTTTGGATATAATGAAAAATTAATATTAAAAGATATAAATTTAGAAGTGAAAAAAGGTGACTTTTTAGCCATATCTGGGCAAAATGGTAGTGGTAAGACAACCCTAATAAAAATTCTTACTGGAGAGCTTAAAAAACAAAGTGGAGAAATAAATATTTTAGGAAAACCTATAGAAAACATGGATGACTTTAGCGATCTAGGCTATGTCCCACAACTTAGTGAGTCAAAAGATATTACTTTCCCTCTTACTTGCTTTGAGTACGTAATTTTAAATCTTTATAGAGAGTTTAATGCCTTTAAAAGACCTAGCAAAGAAGTCATTAGAAAAACTAATGATGTATTTAAAAGATTAGATATAGAAAAGCTAAAGGATAGACCCTTTAATAAACTATCAGGTGGCCAGCAGCAGAGAGTTATGATAGCAAGAGCAATGGTTGCAAGTCCTAAAATCCTTATCTTAGATGAACCTACAGTAGGCATTGATCAAAAAAGTAAGGAAGAATTTTTAAACTTACTGGGCTATTTAAATAAAAGACATGATATTACAATTCTTATCATAAGCCATGAAATGGATCTTATAGATAAATTTGTAAATAAAACTAGGGTGTTAAAGGAAGGAAAGCTTATCAATGCTTAATTATATATTTATGCGTAGGGCCTTTGCCATAGGAATCATGCTTGCTATTATAATTCCAATGATAGGAATAATAATGATAAATAGAAAGACCTCCATGATAGGAGATGCCCTAAGTCACAGCTCTCTTGCAGGAATTGGTCTTGGATTAATTTTTGGGATAAATCCTATGTGGACATCTATTATTATTTGTATATTGGCAAGTTACGCTATAGAAACTTTAAGAAAGATATTTCCAAAATATGGGGATATGGCAACAGCAATTGTAATGAGTACTGGTATTGCCATAGCATCAATATTATCTGACTTTACTCCTGGGGGAACAAATTTTGAATCCTTTATGTTTGGATCAATTACCACAGTAAGTCAGGATGATTTATATATAGTTGCCCTTATTTTTGTAATTGTCCTTATAAGTTCAATTTACTTTTATTATGGACTTTTATATACATCTATAAACCCAGTTTTAGCAAGACTTGCCGGAGTAAATACAAGACTAATTAATAATTTATTTACCTTTATAACAGCAATTACAGTTGCTATTTCTGCAAAAACTGTTGGTGCTTTGATGATTACTTCCTTGATGACCATCCCGGTTGCATCAGCCATGGTTTTTACCAAATCATATAAGTCCACCTTTAAGCTTTCAATAATTTTTTCAACGATTTTTATGGTTTTAGGAATTACTGCCAGCTACTATATGGGAGTAAAACCTGGTGGAGCCATAGTTCTTATAGCAGTTGGATTTTTTATAATTATATCTTTAATATCATATATCAAAACACGCAAATAGCAGGTTAGGGCCTGCTATTTTTCTATGCTATAATTTATATATAGATGGAGGAATTAGAATGAAAATAATTATTTCACCTGCAAAAAGTTTTAAGAAAAATGAAGGGATAGAAACTAACGGCCTACTATTTCCAGAAAAAACCAAGATTTTGGTAGATAAATTTAAAAAGTATTCTATGAATGAGATGGGTAATCTTAATAGAACTAATGATAAATTAACAGAAAAAGCCTACTACGATTATCAAGAGTTTGACTTTGAAAACCTTAATAATCCAGCAATCTTTGCCTACGATGGCCTTGTTTTTAAGCAATTTAATAAAGATGATTTTGATGATTTGGATTATTTAAATGACCATGTTTATATAATATCTGCCCTATATGGACTTTTAAAACCCTTAACTGGTATGGCTGATTATAGGCTATACTTTGATAACTCAGATATGAACTTATATGAGTTTTGGGCAGATGACTTATATAAGGAATTATATAAAAATGATGATTTGGTAATAAATTTAGCCAGCAAGGAATATACCAAAACTATCAGGCCATTTTTAAAAAAAGATGATAAATTTATTAGCCTAAGTTTTAAAGATGATAAGGATGGTAAGCTTCGTTCCTATACAGCTTGGATGAAGCAAGCTCGTGGTAGGATGCTAAAGGAAATTATAAGTAAAAAAATAGAAGACCCAGAAGAAATTAAAAAACTAGTAGTAAATGGCTATAAATATGACCCATACAACTCAAAAGAAGATGAGTATGTCTATATAAGGAGTCATTCATGAGATTAATCCACCTATCAGACCTACATTTAGGAAAATATATTGGAAATTATTCGCTAATAGAAGATCAAAAGTATGCCTTAGAGCAAATTCTAAATATTATTGATGAAAAAAATGTCGATGTAGTTATGATAGCAGGTGACATCTTTGATACCTCAATTGCTAGTGTAGATGCTCTAAAACTTTATTCTGATTTTATAGATGAGATAATCTTTAAAAGGCAAAAACCAGTCCTTGCCATAAGCGGTAATCACGATTCTGCCAAAAGACTAGATGTAAACACCAAGTTTTTTACAGAGAAAAATTACCATTTATTTGGAGAATACAAGGATGAAGTAATCACTTTAGAAGATAAATACGGTAAGGTACACTTTCACCTAATACCATACATTTCTATAAACCAAGCTAGGCTTTTATTTGATGAAGAGATAGAAAATTTTACTGATCTTTATAAAAATTTATTAAAGAATAAGACATACGAAGATAGAAATGTGCTAATCACCCATTGCTATGCAAATAATATCGGTATAGAGGATGAGGATGCCTATAATGAAGGTCAAAAACCCCTTATAATTGGTGGGTCAGATTCCATGGATGGGCATTTATTTTTAAACTTTGACTATGTAGCCCTAGGCCACTTGCACGGCAAACACTATGTTATAGATCCAAAAATAAGATATTCTGGAACCTTTATGAAATATTCTTTTGATGAAGCCAAGTCTAATAAAAGTGTGACCATAGTTGATATAAGAGATAAGGTTGAGACTTTTGATGTAGAAATTAAACCCCTAAGAGATTTTAGAATGATTGAAGGTTACTTTGATGATATTATAAAAATGGATGCCAGTGATGATTATTTAAAATTTATCTTAGAAGATGACCATACGATAGACAATGCTATGGGCAAACTTAAAGAAAAATTCCCTCATGCAGTACAAATTACCTATAAAAATAGCGGGATATTTAATGCAACAAGTGATTTAAACCTTGATTTAGCAAATAAGGATAGCCTTGAATTATTTAAAGAATTTTATAAGTACAAGATGGATGAAGAAATAGGTGCTGATGAGCTAGAGTTAATAGGAAGGATTATAGAATGAAGCCTATAAAACTTGAAATAAGGGGTTTTATCACCTACAAGGACAAAATAGATATAGATTTTACCAGGCTATATGATAAAAAAATTTTTATTATATCTGGAGATACTGGTTCAGGTAAAACTAGTATTTTTGATGCCATAAGTTTTGCTCTCTATGGAAAAACATCCCGCGATATTCCTATGGAAAAACTAAGGTCAGATTTTCTTACAGCAGATGATTTATATACCTATGTAAAATTTACTTTTGAAGTTGATAATAAAATTTATCAAATAGAGCGAATTCCAAGTCAAAGAGCAAAAAGAACAAAAGCCGACCAAGACATCAAACATGCAGCAAGCCTTTATGATATAACAAATGAAAAAATTCTGCTTGCAGAAAAAATAGGAGATGTTGAAAAAGAGATAATAAATATAATCGGCCTAGATAAAGACCAGTTTACTAAAGTAATGCTCTTAGCCCAAGGAGAATTCCAACAATTCTTACATGCAAGTTCCAAAGACCGCACAGAGCTTTTAGGTAAAATCTTTAAAACGGACCAATACAAAAAAATTCAAGAGACTATAAAAGAAAGATCCAAAGCCAGTAAAAATGATTTGGAATATATAGATAAAAATCTTGAAAATGAAATAGAAAAAGATGGAGAGATAAATAATGCAATCGATAGTGGGGAAAGAATAACACACGACTTTAAGGTGATTGTAGAAAAAATAGAAAATATTAGTGGTAACCATGAAAGAGTCTTGGCTAGTAAGAAAGAAGCTCATGATAAGGAAAATCAAAGCTACACCTTACTGTTAGAGCAAAGAGAAAAAGATAAAAATTTAAATGCAAATATCTTAAAGTTGCAAAAAGTAAGTGCTGACTTAGAAGAAAAACTAAGGGATGAGAGTTATTACATCGACCTTCGTGAAAAAAGAGAAAAAGCTATTTATGCCAAAAATATAGAGCTTTTAGAAAAAAGTCTAGAAAAAAATGAGGCAAGTCTAGTAGCAAATGAAAATCAATTAGAAAATGCAAGTAAACTTTTAAAAGAAATCGACCTAGAGATAGAGAAAAGTAATGAGGACTATCAATTAATCAATGAGAAAAATAAAAATCTAGATAAGCTAAAAATAAACAAAACTAAGCTAAAAGACTCCATCAGTGATTTAAAAGAATTTAAAGAAAAAGAAAAGTCCTACCTACAAATAGAAAAAGACTTGCTAAGTATAAGTGAAATAAATAAGGCAAATGAAGACTTAAAAGAAAAGCTAGAAAGTAACCGCAAGGACTTATACGAGCTAAATAATAGCTTGGATGATAAGAGAAATGAGAGTCTATCGCTTGAAAAAAATCTTGCTGATTTAAGGCAAATTAAAAAACAAGTTGATGATGATTTGGCGACCTATAAGAAAAACCAAGATTTATTAGAAAAAATAAATGATAATGAAAAAGACCTACTCGCTAAAGAAAAAGAGCAAAGTCAATTACTAGGTCAAGTAGAAAATTTTGAACAAAACAGAAAAATAATAGAAATAAATAAGCTCATAGATGACTTAAATGAGACAGGAACCTGCCCAGTATGTGGGGATAAGCATACAGATCATTTTGAAAAGTTACCAGTAGAAGAAATAGATATCGAACTTATAAATAAAAATTTAAATCAGATAAATGCTGAAATAACAAAACTTAAAACAGAAAATAATTTTTATAAAGAATCTATAAGTAAAGTAAATGAAATAGATCAGATATTAAAAGAAAATTCTAATCTTGAAGTTAAAATATATAATATAGAAAAAGAAAAAGAAGATTTGGAAGAATCTATAAATAAACTTGTAAAAGCAAGTGAAAATAAAAAAGAAACCCTTAATAAAAATATAGCTGATATAAAGAGTAATAATAATCTCTTAGACCAGTTAAAAGAAAAGACAAGGGAGTCAGAAGAGTTAAAAATCTACTACCAGTCTAACAAAGAAAAGATGCAGGCTCTTGATTTAGAAAGTTTATCTAGCGATCTTGAAAATCTAGATAAGAAGATAGATTTCTTAGAAGAAGAGATAAAAGAAATAAACCAAAGGCACAATAATCTCCTTAACCAGCAAACAAAAACTCGAACTGAGGTAAAAAATTATAAAGAAAATATCAAAAAGACCAAGGATGAAATTGCAAATACAAAAACTGATTTAAATAATAAAATTGCACAACAATTTAGAAACTTCGATGAATATAAATCATACCTAGCTTTATTTGATGAGATAAAAGCTAAATCAAATCAGATAGATGAGTATTTTAAAATTTTAGAAGAGCTAAGAATCAACTTTAAAAACTTAAAAGAATTTGAAGGTAGGGACCTAGTTGATTTAGAAAAAATAGAAAATGAGATTAGAAAATCAAGCAAAAACCTTAGTCAAATAAACGAGGAAATTTCAAATGTTAAGGTCAAAATCTTAACTGTCAAAGACATATTAGCAAATATAAAAACATTAGAAGAAAAATACGAAAAATTATCTGATGAGAGTGTAATTCTAGATAAACTAGCAGAAATTGCCAATGGATTTACAGGAAAGGTAGCCGGTAGACAAAAAGTAGATTTTGAGACCTTTGTTTTAACTTATTATTTTGATAGGGTCCTAAACTATGCCAACAAAAGACTTTTACAAATGTCAAATGGCCAATTTACCATGGCTCGCACTTCAGAGGGGCAAAGTCTAAGATCCCAATCAGGTCTAGATATAGAAATCTTAGATGCAAATACCGGAAAAACTCGCCCAGCATCCACTTTATCTGGTGGAGAATCATTTTTAGCTTCCCTTTCTCTGGCACTCGGTTTATCAGATGAGATAAGTGCAGAAAATGGTGGCATTACTATTGATACTTTATTTATAGATGAGGGATTTGGTACCTTATCTGATGATTATTTAGGCAAAGTTATAGAACAGATAGAAAAACTTTCTTATGACAATAAATTTGTAGGCCTAATCAGCCACGTAAATGAACTAAAAGATGCCATTGATGGCAAAATTCTTGTAACTTATCGAGAAGATAAGGGAAGTAGCTTAGAGGTAATAGCATGATAAATACAATTATTTCAAAGTCACCTAATGCTAATAGCATATATATTTACAAAAAAATAGAAGAAAATTTAGATAATAATGAAAGGGCATTTTTAATAGTCCCAGAGCAATATACTTTACAATCTGATATAAATCTTATGGATAATATTTCTTATAAGACGGTTATGGATGCCAAGGTCTTATCTTTTTCATCGCTATCAAGATTTATAATTGATAGGACAGGTGGACTTGCTGATAATATCCTAAGTAAGTCTGGCAAAATTATCTTGCTAAGCAATATCTTAAGAGATATCAATGATGATTTAACCATTTTTAAGGGCAAGTATAACAATATTGACTTTATAAATGACATAGAATCTATAATTACAAATATAAAAGACAATAACTTTGACCAAGCCTTTTATGAAGATATCAGAGAAAATTCTGATGATGAGATATTAAAATTAAAATTTAAAGAAATAAAGCTAATCTATGAGGCCTACCAAAAGGAAATAAAGGATAAGTTCCTAGATTCAGAAGATAGGTTAAACCAAGTTATTACAAGACTACCTAGTTGCGATTTTTTAAGGGATGCAAACTTTTATTTTGATAAATTTGACTACGTTTCTGATATAAAGATTGATTTTATAGCAGAGCTTGTAAGACTTGGAGCAAGGGTAAATGTAGCCCTCACCTTAGATAAGACTTTTATAAATAATCCCATGGCCAAGGACCTAGAAATCTATGATATGGCCAACAAATTTTATTATAGACTTAAGGATATTGCTAAGATACATGAAATAAATTTAGATACACAAATAAATCCCCATGATGATATTAACCACCTGTGTGTAAACTTTGAAAGATATAACCCTCTAGTCTATAAGGGTAATCCTTCAAATATCCACTTGCTAGAATCTATATCAACAAAAACAGAAGTAGAAAATATAGCCTTAACTATAAATAAATTAGTTTATGAAAACAACCTGCGTTATAAGGATATAGCAATATATATAACTGATGCTGACCAATACGAAAATGAAATAAAAAAAGTATTTAATAGGTATGATTTGCCAGTCTTCCTTGATAAAACTAACAAATTATCTGATAACCATATTGTAAGAAGCTGGATGGCAGCCCTTAGACTTGTCATTTATGATTTTAACGTCCATGATTTATCTTACTTTCTAAGGTCAAATATTTTTGACTTTGGAGAGGGTGCATCCGATAAGATAATAATTTTTCAAAATTATATCAATACTCGAAAAATAAAGGGCTCTATGTTCTTAGAAGATAAGTACTTTGACCTAGATATAGAATTTTATAAAAATCTTTACAAGGATGATCCCCTTGGAGATGAAAAATTACTTACCAAAATAAATGAAGAAAAAATAGTAAAAGATATTAGAAGAAAAGTATTAAAGCTTTTAAGCAATCTATTAGAAATTAAAGAGAAAAGTGAATCGACAACTTCCGAGATTATCGAGGCTATTTATGATATGATAAGCAATACTTCTTTTATAAAGGGAATCAATAACTATCAAAATATTCTCCTAGAAGAAGGTGACTTAGATGATTATGATGAAAATGATCAAGTTTGGGATAAGTTTATTTCTATATTAGAAGAGCTTATGAACTTAATGGCAGATAGGAAATCAACTTTAAAAGCAACTTACGATATTATCCTAGCTACTGCAGCCGATATTGATATAGGTATCATCCCGCCAACTAAAGATCACATAACAGTAACAAACTTTAAAAGACCTAGAGTATCTCAAAGACCAGTTAATTTTGTCCTAGGACTTAACGATACATTTTTTCCATCGAAAGCTAGTGGAGAATTTTTAATAGGCAAAGAAGATAAGGATAAGCTAGCTGGTCTTAATCTCGATTTAAAAATCTATGAAGAGGACATGGAAGAACGCGAAAAATTAAATCTTTATAAGATGATAAGCGTATCAGATAAAATTTATTTATCCTTTGCCCTAAGTGATAAGGATGGAGGAGCTATTAATAAGTCTATAGTTTTAAATGATATTTTAAAAATATTCCCAGGATTGAAAGTTACAGATTTAACTAGCCTACCCCTAGACGAAATAATTTATTCAAAAGAACTGTCCCAAAAATATACCATGAATACCTTATGGAGGATTCGTAAAGGGGAGGGAGTAGGTAAAAATGATTTAACCTTTAGTAAATCTTACCTATCCTACCTAAAAGATTATGGAGATTTTGAGACTATGGTGGATGGTTTGTATTATTCAAATATTAAAAATAACTTGAATGAATCAAATGCCCATAATCTCTATCCTAAAAATCACTTTAATGTTACAGAAATAGAAACTTATTCTAAATGTCCATATAGGTACTTTGTAAACTTTGGTATCAAACCTTATTATGAAGAAAATTATGATGTAGACGCCAGAGAATTAGGATCTATAGTTCATAATTCCTTAGAAGATGTATCAAGGTTAATTAAAGATAGTGATATAGAAAATATTACAAATGAAGAACTCGATCAATTAATTATAGAAAACTTTTCTAAAAGTATAGATAATTACCTAGATAAGACCCGTAAAAGCAATCCACGTAATGAATTTATCCTAAATAACTTAATTAAAAATACAAAGAATAACTCCAAAGAGGTTATTAACCAACTTAAAAAAGGTGAATTTAAAGTAGCAGATGTAGAGGTAGACTTTGGTTATAACAAAGAAAATGGGCTTCCAGGAGTATATGTGGATAATCAAAATTACCTAAGAGGTAGGATTGATAGGATAGATAAGGCAGAAAATTATCTAAGGATTATAGACTATAAGACTGGTAAAAAAGTGTTTAAGATAGTAAATATCCTAAATGGTCTAGATCTTCAACTTTTAGTTTATATGATGAGTGCAAAATCTAAGGGAAATGAAATCATTCCTATTGGCTCATTTTATATGCCATTATCAGATGAGCTAGAAAAAATGGAAGGCACTTACGAAAAGTCCAATATTGAGAAAATCTATGAAGATAAATTTAAGATGAATGGGTTAATAGTAAAAGTAAACGAAGAAGTCTTTAAGCTTATAGATAAGGAAAACTACGATATTAAAAATATTGGAGTTATAGATACAAAAAACACAGATATTTTATCTACTGAAGAAGAGCAACTAGTAAATGATTTTGCCAAAGACCTTATAAGTAAATACATCAAAGAAATCAAGATGGGCAATATAAAACTTCATCCAATAAAATATTCTGATACACAAAATGAATGCCAGTACTGTGACTTTAAAGGTATATGTAAGTTTGATGAGAGCATAGATAGTGATAAGTATAGGGACTTTGATAGCAAAAAAACTATAAAAGACCTTTATAAAAATAGGGAGGATCTAGATGAGTGATATAGTTTATACACCTGGCCAAGAGAAGGCCATAAAAGAGCGAGATAAAAATATAATAATTTCTGCTGCAGCTGGATCTGGTAAAACTAGGGTCTTAGTTGATAGGGTAATAAGCCTTATGCTAGATGAAAAAGTTCCTATAGATAAGATGATTATAGTTACCTTTACCAACAAGGCTTCCATTGAGATGAAAGATAGGATTAGAGAAGCCTTAGAAGATCAAATAAAAATCGATCCTGCCAATAAATTTTTAAAAGACCAGTTAAAATTATTAAAACACGCCCACATCCAAACCCTCCACTCCTTTGCATCAGATATGCTTAGAGAATACTTTTATTATTTTGATGACCTTAGCCCAAACTTTAGCATCATCAGTGAGAATGCCAATGTCATTTTAAAAGAAGAAGCCATAGATGAAGTTTTTGATGAAGAATACACTAAAAAAAGTGATGACTTTCATAACTTCATCCACAACTTTGCCACTAGCCGCAATGATAGGGCAGCAAAATTAATCATTTTAAAAACCTACGATAAGCTAACATCTCAGATAGACCCTATAGCTTGGTTAGATAGCAAAACTAAAAGTCCTTTTGATTTTAATATTTTTAAAGGAATTGTAAGAGAAAAAGTAGACTTAATCTTAGAAGACATCAGCAAAAATAAATCCCTAGCTAGGGAAAATAATTTGCGTGTTGAATACGAGGATATGCTTAGTGATGATTATCATTTTGTAAACAGTCTAAACCAGCTAATATTTACAGACTGGGATTCATTTATAGAAAAGATCAACAAGGCCAAATTTACTACCATGGTAAGGGCTCGAAAAGATGAAAAAGATATCCAAGCTATAATAAAAAATAATAGGGACCTTTATAAAAAAGAGTTAAAAAATATAAGCTCCCTAGTCTTAAATACCAACTCCCATATAATAAGTGAATTTGGTAAAAAAGAAGTAGAAGTTCTAGAAGAAGTTAATTATCTAACTAAAAGATTTATAAAAAAATATCAGACTAAAAAGAAAGATAAGTCTTACCTTGACTTTAACGATATAGAGGCAGAATTTATAAAATTAATAGATAATGAAGAAGCCAACCAAGTTTTAAGGGAAAGATTCGCCTATATATTCTTTGATGAGTACCAAGATAGTAACGAAATCCAAAACTATATCATAGAAAAATTAAAATCAGAAGATAATTTATTTTTTGTAGGAGATGTCAAACAATCTATTTACGGTTTTAGACGTGCAGAGCCAGGGCTTTTCCTAGACAAACTCGAATCATATGATAGTGATGAAAACAAAGATTCTATCAGGATAAACCTAAATGAAAACTTTAGGACAGATGAAGATATTATAGATTTTGTAAACTACATTTTTGATAGGCTAATGACCAAAGAAGCTTCTGGCATAGATTATAAAAATGGCGGCCACAGGCTAAATGCTACCAAAGAATTTGACAAGGCAAATCCAAAATCTGAGATTCATGTTCTAGAGGAAAAATTATCTGAAGAAAATCACTTAGTAAAAGTAATAGAAAATTTATTAGAAGACGGCTATGAGTATAAGGATATAGCGATCCTTCTTAGAAGTGGGGCCAAATCTTACCTATACGAAAATGCCTTTAAAAAAGCAGGCATTCCATTTTTTAATGATATAAGTAAGGTGTCTTTTGGCGCAGTAGAAGTTACATTTTTTATAAATATGCTAAAACTAATTGCAAATCCAAAAGATGACATCGCTCTTTTATCAGTTATCCGTAGTGATATATATAAGTTTAGTGAAGATGATATAGCAGCTATTAGGCTAAATTCAAAATATGCTAAATTCTACGAAGCTTTTGAAAATTACGATAAAGAAGATGAAATTTTAATAAAAATTAATGACTTTAAAACAGTCTTTAATGATTTTTCCTACCAATTATCCCTCATGGACTTATATGAATTTGGAAACTATATTTTTGAAAATTCTAAGTTTTATGAATTTTTAATAGCCCGTGATAGGGCAAGTGATAGGATAGCCAATGTCGAAGCCTTTATAGATCTTATGAGCGATTTTGAAGTCAATAATGAAAATGGCTTGTATGGATTTTTGGACTATGTAGAAAATTTATCCTTATATCAAACGGATAATATAAATCCTGCCCGTGAACTATCAGAAAATGAAAATCTTGTTAGAATTATGACCATTCATAAGTCCAAGGGATTAGAGTTTCCAGTAGTTATTTTAGCAGATGCCAATAAGAGATTTAATAACAAGCACCTAAGAGAAAGTGTAGTTTTTGATGATGACCTTGGTATAGGTATAAATGTGGCTGATTATGAAAATAAAATAAGGCTAACTTCCCTTAAAAAAGACCTTATCACAGAAAAAATGACTATGGAAAATAAAAGAGAAGAGATGAGAGTCCTCTACGTTGCACTAACCCGTGCTATAAATAAGCTTATAGTAGTAGGTAATAGAAATCTAAACACGGTAAATAAATTAAATGGTAGAGATGATTACCTAAATATGTCAACCTATCTAGATTGGATTATAGCAAGTCTTGCTGATGATAAGATAAGTCTAGATTTACTAGAAAATGAATACACTACAGATGAACTTTCTAATATTGCAAAAATTTTAACCTTTACAGAAGAAAATGACTATGAAGTAAGTAAGGGAGAGGATATATCAGATATTTTAGCAGCTAGTGTCCATGATAAGCTTTATGATAGATTTGTAAATTTATTTACAAAAGAATATGAGTTTGAGGCTGACACTAAAGACTCTATTAAAAAATCTGTAACAGAGATTAGCAAGAACTTTAATCCAGAAGAAGATGGCTACGAGCTACCATCCTACAGTAAATTTGAAAGCACAGGAGAATTTAGAAAACCAAACTTTATTTCAAAAGTAAAGGAATATAAGCCAACCGATAGGGGAACTATCATCCATAAAGTTTTCCAAGGGCTAAATTATCAAAAGTATGACAATAGGAGCCTAGCACGCGCCCTAGATAGGTTAGTTTTGGAAAATAAAATAAAACAAGAAGAGCTAAAAGTAATAGAAGAAGAAAAAATAATAGCATATTTTAAAAATCCTCTAATAAAAAATCTCTACCAAAATGCAGAAAATATCAGAAAGGAAGAAACCTTTTTGATGAAATATGAGGACTATTATGTAAATGGGCAGATAGATATCATGTTTGAATTTGAAGATGAGATAGTCTTACTAGACTTTAAAACTGATAAGATAAAAAGAGAAGGTCTATATGATGACCAGCTAAAAATATATAAATTAGCTATTGAAGAAAGTCTAAAAAAACCAGTAACAAAATCTTATATTTATTGGTACAATTTTTCTGAGCTAGAAGAAGTAAATAAATAAGAAAAATTCCTTAGGGATGAGATCCTCTAAGGAATTTTTTAATAAAAACCTCCATTTATATGGATTATATCACCAGTTATATAGCTTGCCTCATCTGATATAAGATACCTTACAAGGCCTGCAATTTCTTCCGGTTTTGCAAACCTATTTGTAGCTACTTCACTTTTTAATGCTTCTAATTCTTCCTTGCTAAAATCATTTTTCATCATTTCAGTTTCAACAATCCCTGGGGCAATAGCATTTACACGGATTCCAGATGGGGCAAGTTCCTTAGCCATCGCTTTTGTAAATGTATTTATAGCACCTTTTGATGTAGAATATAGGGATTCCATGCTAGCACCGAAATCACCCCAAATGGAGCTCATATTTATGATTACTCCGTATTGGTTAGAAATCATATTTGGAATGGCACGTTTACTATTTAGAAAAACTGAATTGAGGTTGGTATTTATAACATTTTGCCAAGTATCAAAGTCTATATCTTGGATAAGCGAAAAGTGAGAAATTCCTGCATTATTTATTAAAATATCAACATGGCCAAAGTTTTGCTCAGCTATGGCAAACATATTTTCTACTTCACCTTCCTTAGAGGCGTCAGCTTTTATAGCAATAACATTTGGATTAGTTTCTCTAAGATCATTCATCAATTTAATAGCTTGATTTTTACTCTTGTTATAATTAATTATTATTTTGTACTCATCATTTAGTCTCCTAGCAATGGCAGCACCTATGCCACGAGAAGATCCTGTTATTAGAACTGTTTTCATATTAAAATTATAACACAATAGGGTATATATAATAGCAAAGGAGTGAATATTATGGATTATTTTACATTAAATGACGGCACAAAAGTACCTGCAATAGGGTTTGGTACTTATAAGATAAAAGAAGAGAAAGATATGGACCTTGCAGTAGAAACTGCACTTAAGGCTGGTTATACTTACTTTGATACAGCTAAGTTTTACGAAAATGAAGACCTTTTAGGAAAATATTTAAAAAGTTACGCTAAAAATCGCGAAGATTATCAAATAGCTACAAAAATATGGCCAAACGCTTACTCTGCTGATAAGGCAAAAGAATCTATTGATGGATCTTTAAAAGATTTAGGTGTTGACTACCTAGATGTAGCATTATTACACTGGTATGGAGAAAACTATAAAGAAGCTTGGAAAGTTTTAAATGATTACAAGGACCAAGGTATCATAAAAAGCATTGGTGTATGTAACTTTTCTATAAAGCAAATGTCAGAGTTATTAAAAGAGGGTCCAGTACCAGTCATTGACCAATTAGAAAGCCACCTACACTTACAAGATAAGGATACTCACCAGTTTTTAAAAGAAAATAAAATTCTTCACCAAGCATGGGGACCACTTGCCCAAGGTAAGTCGAATTTACTAGATGAAGATGTCCTAGAAGATATTGGTAAGAAATATAACAAAACTCCAGCTCAAATTGCCCTAAAATGGAATATTGAAAGAGGAGTTATGGTTTTAGTAAAATCATCTCATGAAGAAAGAATATATGAAAATATAGATTTATTTGACTTTAACCTAACAGATGAAGATATGCATGCCCTAGCAAGTCTTGATAAAAAAGAAAGATATTCTGCAAATCCTGAAGATAAGGAATGGTTAGAAGAAGCTGCTAATATGTAATTTTATTATTATATATCAATAAAAGATTGCTAAGTAGAGGCTTTATTAAATAAATTTGCAATATTGTTTATGATTATAAAATTAATATTTGACAAGTAAATTTAATTGGCCTATAATAGCTTTAACAATACTTATTTAAATTTAAAAAATTATGAAAAAAAGAGTAGGCTTATCTATAAGCACAGAGAGTTGGAGTTTGGTGAGATCCATCCTTAAAAGTAAGTTCGAAAATCATTTTTCTTTTGCCCATCTGAATTAAGTAAGATGTGTCGCCATGGTTGGCGTTATCAAAACCCGGCATTGTTAGATGTTTGAGTTGCTTATTTTATATAAGAATAAAGGTGGTAACGCGGAAATTTTCGTCCTTTGTCTATTGTAGACAAGGGACTTTTTTATTGGATAAATATTGCTGTAGCTGCCCTAAACTTTGGTTTTGTAATAGCTCAAGCTATAAGAAGATTTGGAATAACTGATGAAAAAGAAGTGACAAAATATGAAGTAAAGGCTGGAATGCTTGCAGGAACTGTATTATTTATAGTTTATGCTATGCTTGCAACCATAGGTATGATAGGATCAGCAAAATTTAGAGGTCTTGAAAATGGGGCCCAAGTTTTAACAGAAACTGTTAAATTTGTTTTAGGAGATTTTGGTTTAGTGCTTCTTGCATCAATATTTACTCTAGCATGTCTTACAACCTGTGTGGGGCTTATAACTAGTGGGGGAGAATACTTTGAATCTTTATTTAAAAACAGATTGTCATATAAAAGCTGGGTATTTATATGGACTTTATTTTCATTTATAATGGCAAACTTTGGTTTAAATAAATTGTTAGAATTCTCAGTGCCACTTTTACAAATAATATATCCAGTTGCCCTAGTGCTTATAGTTATGGGTATAAGCCATGATTATGTAAATTATTCAAGAGTGGCTTATATAGCTGCTGCTGTAGTATCAGTTGTCCTTCCTTTAGTAGAAGTTTTAGATAAAACTTTTAATCTAAATCTTGGAGTTTTTACTGATATGTTGGTTTCTCTTCCCTTATATAAAGAAGGTCTTTCTTGGTTATTACCAACTTTAGTAGTTTTAGTACTAGCAACCTTATTTTCTAAAGTAATGGTGGGTTTAAGACAAACGAATGTAGCAAGAACAACTAATAATTAAGAATAATGGAATAAAAGACTAAGTTAATCCATGGAAAGAAAAAGACGAGTAGAATTATTACTCGTCTTTTTAGTTTATATTTTATTTTACTTATTTTCTTTTTGTAGCAAATAATCCAGCTGCTGCAAGTGATAGGCTTGCATATACTCCAGTTAGGGCAGTGATACCTGTTTTTGGGTTGCTAGACTTTTTAGCTTCTTTGTTACTAGCTTTGCTTGCTTTTTTATCTTCTTTTACTTCTTTAGCAGCTTTTGGAGCTTTTTCGCCTTTTACTTGTTTAGCAGGTTTTTTATTGTCTGCTTTGTTATCTGCTGTGTTTTCAGCAATGAACTCAACATTTGATAGTCTTGTCTCAAGCACTTTAATTGCTGCATCTACTTCTTCTTGGCTAGTAAATGTTGCCTTTAATACTTCTTCAGCATATGATAACGCATTATTGTAAGCTTCAATGTTTTCTTTATTATCTACTAATTTCAAATTTTTTACTTGTTTGATTCGAGCTTCTAATTGTGCTTTTGATACTTCTTTTTCAAGCATTCTTGGATTATTTATAAATTCATCAGTTTTATTGATTGTGTAAGTATCTATTACTTTTCCATATGGATCCATTGTTGTTATTGTAAAGGTGTTTTTATCAAAGGTTAAGTAAGAGAATAATTGATTTCTATCATCTAAACTTTTTGCAACAAACCATTGATCTTCTCCAATTGGGTTATAGAATTTTGTACCAGAAGCTGTTGTTAGAGTGAAAAATACTGTTCCACGTGGGTTAGTAACTTCATTTCCTTCATAGTTTAGTTCTATACCATCTACTATAACTTTTCCATCTTTATAGATAGCGTTATTAAATAACTTTGTTTCTCCATCTTCGATTTTTGCATTTTTATCCTTAGGATCTATTCCATAAGCGTCTTTGAATGATAATGCTTGTTCTCCAGCTAGCATTTGTTTGCTTCTTGCGTAGACATGGTCGTGTCCACCAAATACTGCATCAACTCCATTTTCATTAAATATTCTTAGAAGCTCATGGCGTCTTTGTTGGATGTCTGTATCAGATGTATGAGTAGCTGTTGAGTATGGAGCGTGGTGGAAAGAAACTATAGTCCATGAGAAGTTTGAACCACGTTTTTTAGTTGCTTCTGCTTTTGCATTCTCTATAAATGCTCTATGTTCTTCGGTATTTCTATTGTTTGAATTAAGGTTTAGAAAAAGTGCATCACCATATGTGTAATAGAAGTTTCCAGGCATAAAGGTTGTTGATCCATCTTCATTAATTTCTGAAATAGAACCAAGACTTGATTCGTTAGGTAGATAAAAATGGTCAGAAAACGTCGTATTTTGAAGACTTGTATCATTCTTATCCATGCTTAATTCGTGATTTCCTGCAACTGTTGCAAGGATTCTTTGTTTAAATATTGGAAGTTCTAATAGGTAATCAGATTCGCCTTCGTATCCTGCTACTTGAACGTTATCACCCATGGAATAATAAAAGTGAGGGTCTAGCTTTTCGGCTTTTTTAAGAGTTTTCTTAAAATCAGCAATATCTTGGTCTACTTTACCTTGTGTGTTTTTGTAAAGGCCAACTGAATCCCAAACTTTATCACCTGATCCGATTTGAGAGTCTCCATAAGCAAGAACGCTAAATTTATTATTTTTACCAAGGGCTTTTGTTTTTAATGTAAAGATATCTGATTTATAAGAACCCGTTTGTACATAGTATTCATATGATTTTCCCGGCTCAACTTCAGCAATTGCAGTATATGTGCTGTATCCATTTGAATCGTTAGTCTTTCTAGCTCTTATTACATTATAAGTTTTATCGCCAAAATGTAATTTTGAATCTTTATTTACTTCACCTTTTACGTACCAAGTAACTGCAACTTGTCTTTCATTTTCTCCCATATTTACAACCACGTCTTTGATTGGAGTTAAAACAGGTTTTAAATTGTTGTTAGCGTACGCACCATCTTTTTTACCGTATTCGCCGTCAGTTTCTTCTAATTTTCTCTTAACTTCTGGATCAATGTTTATAACATTTTTATCAGCACCAAAAGATTTTCTTTCTGTATTAGTAGCTCTGTCAAACTTATCAGTGCCATCTTCTTGTCTAATTTCAGATTCGTTTTTTTCATCAGCTAAGTACTCATTTTTATTTTCATTAGATGAATTTGAATAGTAGTCAATTTTAGAAATTTCACTATTTTCAGTTGATAAAGTTTCTTCTAAATTAGCTTCATATGTGCTAGGAGCATCAAGAGTCTCTTTACTTTCGACTATAGCAGTTTTATTTTCTACTGCTAAATCTTCTGCTGCATATGTATCTTGTACTGGGAAAATTGCAGCACTTGCACTGGCAATAGCCAAGGCTAAGACTAATTTGTTATTTTTTTTCATAAGAACCTCCATAAAATTTTTCAAGGCCATTATATATGGTTAGTGTTATAAAATTTGCACAATATTGTAAAATTTATGTAAATTTTTTGTATTATAAATTTAATTAATATAAATAATCATTATCAGTTAAATCTTCAAAAAATAGAGTACAGTAATATTATTATGTAAAATTTATAAAAAGGAGGTCTTATGGATAGACAAGCTTATAGTAATAAGTATTTGATTAAAAAATTCTTACCCTACTATAACCCGTATAAAAAAATCCTCTTTGCAGACTTATTTGCATCTGCTCTAACTACAGTTTCCCAGCTTGTATTACCACTTTTATTATCAAGTTTAACAGACTGGGCCCAGCTGGGACTTTTAGATGCAAGTAGAGTTGTCAAAGTAGGAATTGTATATACAGTTACAAAAATAATTGAAGTAGCTGCTAGATATTTTATGCAATCCCTAGGCCATATCATGGGGGCAAAGATTGAACGTGATATGAGAGCAGATGTATTTAACCATTTGCTAACTATGGATACAGAATTTTTCAATGAAGCTCGTATAGGAGCTTTGATGAGTAGGATAACCACAGATTTATTTGATATTACAGAATTTTCCCACCATGTACCAGAAGAATTATTAGTGGGTGCTATAAAATTAATCTTATCCTTTATAGTATTGCTTACTATAAACTGGAAACTTTCTTTAATTATATATATCATCATCCCAATCATGTTTGTCTTTTCTAGTAAAAAACGTAAAGAATTTAGAAAAGCAACTATGAATGTAAAAAGACAAATTGGTGATATCAACTCAGGAGTAGAAGATACCCTACTTGGTATATCAGTTGTAAAATCTTTTGCTAATGAAGAAACTGAAAAGGATAAGTTTCAAGTAAACAATGATAAGTTCGTAGCCATAAAGAAGAAAAGATACTTTGATATGGCTGGATTTTTTATGATAAATGAAGCTTTTGCAGGACTTATGTACGCAATTCTGATCTTTGTAGGTGGTTTTTTTGTCATAAGAGGAGAAATATCTCCAGGGGATCTTATTGCATTTACCATGTACCTAAATATGCTAGTAACTACTATTGAAAGATTAATTAACTTTACAGATGTATTCCAAGCAGGAACTACTGGTATAGAAAGATTTACAGAAGTTATGGAAATGGATAATAGTATCTTTGATGATGAATATGCCAAAGATTTAACTGATGTAAAAGGAAAAATTGACTTTAATCATGTTTACTTTAAATATCCAGAAACTAGCGAAGATGACCCATATGTATTAGAAAATATCAACTTTAATGTAGATGTTGGGGAAAATATCGCTTTAGTAGGTCCATCAGGTGCAGGAAAAACTACCATTTCTAAATTAATCCCAAGATTTTATGATATTGCAAAAGGTTCTATAAAAATAGATGATACTGATATAAGGGATTTAACCTTAGAATCACTTCGTGATAATATCGGTATTGTCCAACAAGATGTTTATTTATTTAGTGGGACTGTAAAAGATAATATCCGTTATGGTAAGGAAGATGCTACAGATGAAGAAATCTTAAGGGCTGCAGAACTTGCTGGAGCTACAGAATTTATAAATGATCTGCCATTTGGCATGGATACTCACATTGGGGAACGTGGAGTAAAATTATCTGGTGGTCAAAAACAAAGAATTTCTATAGCAAGAGTTTTCTTAAAGAATCCACCAATCTTAATTCTTGATGAGGCAACCAGTGCCTTAGATAATAAAAGTGAAGCAATTGTCCAAAAATCTCTGGAAACTTTATCAAAGGGAAGAACAACAATTACCATTGCTCATAGACTTTCTACTATTATAAATGCTGATGAAATCTTAGTATTAACCTATGATGGTATTGTAGAGCGTGGTAACCACAAAGACCTTCTTGATAAAAAAGGCATATATTACAACCTATATAATAGTAACAATGAAGAATTATTTGGGTAAAGAATGGTTTAAAAGACCATTCTTTTTTTGCTTTCAAGAAAAAGTAAACTTTGATATAATTTTATTAGAATGGAGAAATTTATGAAATTTTTTGGAAAAATCTTACACGGCCTAGCAACAGGCCTAGGTACATTTTTTAATGTACTGATAAATATTATGAATGTCATAGTAGTTACCTTTGAGGGTATAAGGCAGCTATTATTTATGATATTTATATTTGGTTGCTCTACAATATTTATTTTCCCGATAATTCCTTTATTACTACCAAAAGAAGCAATGTATTTTATTTTTGCAGTAATATTTATACCGATACTTGGTCCTAAGTTTATTTCTTTTTTAAGGTATATAAACTATACACTTACTGAGTGGATGTATGATAGAGCTGATTCTATGATAACTGGCCAAAAGGTGGGCTATGAAAGTCTTTCAGATTATTCTGATAAATATATCTATGAACAAGAACAAATGCGCCGCCGCCAAAGAGAAGAAGAGGCTCGCCGTCAGCAAGAAGAAATGAACCGCCGTTTTGAAGAATTTGTTAGAAACTTTGGTGGCTATCAAAATTCTAAATCCTATGGGGGTGGTTATAACACTGGTTATGGCCAAGGCCAATACTCAGGTTATAACGGTGTAAACGATCTTGGCTTTAAGGATAAATATGAGCAAGCTTGTAAGATACTCGGTGTTGGTGTTGATACTGATATTTATGAAGTAAAATTAAATTATAGAAAACTTGCTAAAAAATATCATCCAGATCTTAATAAAGATCCAGATGCTACTACAATGTTTACTAAAGTTAATGATGCTTACGAGTTTTTGACAGAGGAAAATATTAAAAAATATAAGCAAAATTACCTTTAAATTAAAGATTTGAAAAGGATAGGCAATGATAAATGAAAAAATTAAAACACTGGAAGAAGCTGTAATTCTTTCAGAGATTGCATCATCAGCAGGAGCCCTGATGCTTGCCAATGGGGCTGAGATTTATAGGGTAGAGGATACAGTTGAAAGGATAATTAGGTCAAAAGATTCTATAAAAGATGTAGATGTTTTTTCTTCTTATAATACAATCATCATTTCATTTTCCTACAAGGGAGAGATTCATACCAATATGCGTAGGGTCAGAAGCCGTGGGAACAACCTCTATTATGTAGATAGGGTAAATACTTTTTCTAGGAATTTCTCAGCAGGCCTATATACCCTAGATGAGGCTCTTTTAGAAATTGATAAGATAAAAAAGGAAAAATCTGTTCCAGTTGCCCTAAGAATTCTAGGGGCAACTGTAGCAGCAGGGTCCTACTCGATTCTGTTAGGTGGAGATATCATAGACATACTATCAGCCTTTTTGGTAGGATTTTTGGCCTTTAGGTTTTCCCTATTTCTAGAAAGAAATAAATTAAACTTTTTTGTAGTTAACTTTTTATATGGTTTTATACTTTCTTTATTAGCTTTAGTTATAAATGAGATTACTCCAATTAGCATTAATATCGTAATCATCGGGGGCATGATGGCCTTTGTACCAGGGGTTATGCTTACAAATGCAGTAAGAGACTTAATGAGCGGGGATGCCCTAAGTGGGATAACAGGAACTGCCATGGCCATATTAATTTCAATTGCTCTAGCAGTGGGAGTTGCAACACCTATTAGTATATGGAGGTTATTTTAAATGTCATATTTAATTCAATTTATAGCCGCAATCATGTCAACAGTAGGATTTGCCCTAGTATTTTCGGTACCTTTAAAAACTTTATTGGTATCTGCTGTAAATGGGGGATTTGGATGGATTGTTTTTAAATATGTTATAGATACTACAGGTAGTAAGTACATAGCGGTATTTTTATCAGCCCTAAGTATAACCTTTGTTTCAGAAATGTTAGCAAGACGTCTCAGATACCCAGCATCAGTATTTATAATTCCAGGAATTATTAACTTAGTTCCAGGAGAGGGTATATATAATACAATGGGATTTTTTGTAAATAATCAATCCGAGTTAGCCATAGAAAGTTTTTATAGCACTATAGTTGTAGCAGGGTCCATATCATTTGGCATATTACTAGCAAGCTCCTTCTCAACTTCGCTTAAAACTTTTAGAACAAGATCAGTAAATAGAACAAATTATCTAAGGAGAAAAAAATGATAAAAGAAATATATTTAGCAGGCGGATGCTTCTGGGGAGTAGAAGCATACTTTAAAGAAATCAAGGGAGTAGTGGATACAGAAGTAGGTTATGCAAATGGTAAAACTGAGCAAACAACCTATGAAGAAGTAGCAGCTACGGACCATGCAGAAACTGTTCATATAAAATATGATAATGAAATAATTAGTCTTGAAAAATTATTAGAATACCTATACTACATTATTGATCCATTTAGTGTTGATAAACAAGGCAACGATAGAGGTCGCCAATATAGGACTGGTATTTATTCAACAAATGCGGAAGACTTAGAAAAAGCTAGAGAATTTTTAAACGAAAAACAAACTAGTGCAGATAATAAAATCCAAGTTGAAGTAGAGGAGTTAAAAAACTTTATAGTAGCAGAAGACTACCACCAAGACTACCTAGAAAAAAATCCAACCGGCTACTGCCATATTAACCTTAATGATAGACCTAACTTATAATTAACTTTGTTTAAACTTAAATATATTATATAATTAAGTTACTAATATTATTAAGGAGCAAGAGATGAAAAGTAATTTTATTAGTAAGATTTCTTTGGCAACTGCAATGCTTTTAGCATTTACAGCTTGTGGGGCTGAGCAAAACGCAGAAGACACAGCTACAAATGATACAAGTGTAGAACAACCAGTTGAGCAAAAGGTAGAAGAAGCAAAAGATGATTTAGCCGATGAAGAAGCTGAAACAGTTGAAGAAGAAACAGAAAAAGAAGAAACTAGCCAAGACAATATCTTTGAGGGAAGAACTTTAAATGTAGTGGCTACAAGTGACTCATATGTTCCGTTATTTGAAGAATTTACCAATGAAACTGGTGCGGATGTAGAGTTTCTTTCAATGTCTAGTGGTGAAGTTATTTCAAGAACGAAAGCAGAAGGCAAAGCAATGGCTGACCTTTGGTTTGGTGGTGGACTAGATGCCTTTATGGCAGCAAAAGATGATGGATTATTAGAAGAATATAATTCAGATATGACCTATAAAATCCCAGAAGAATACAAAGATGTTTATGGCTACTACTTCTCCAAAGGCCTTACAGTAGTTGGATTTTTAGTAAATGATGGGATACTTGAGGAAAAAGGCTTAGAAGCTCCAAAAACCTGGAAAGATTTAGCAGATCCTAAATACAAGGGTGAAATCATCATGTCAAACCCTGCTATCTCTGGGACAAACTATGCGGCTTTAAAAGGATTATTAGACCTATACGGTGAAGAAGAAGGTTGGGAATTATTTGAAAAAATAAATGATAATATAGACTTTTACTCAAAAAGAGGAAAAGACCCACAAGAAAAAACTGCCCAAGGAGAATTTGGCATAGGAATTATTCCTGTTGACCAAAAAGTCTTTGATGCAGCTAAAGATTATGGCCTAACAGTTATCTACCCAGAAGATGGTATTCCATGGGTACCAGAAGGGGTTGCAATCTTTAAAGATAGTGAAAATACTGATATTGCTAAAGCATTTATAGACTTTATGTTAAGTGAAAAAGCTCAAAACATGATTGCAGAAATAGATGGGAAAGATACTAACCAACTTATAATTCCAGATATCAAAGGACTTGATTTAGGTTTACCAAAAGATAAGCTAATCGATGAAGACCTATCAACTTTTGGATCACAAAGAGAAGAAATATTAAACAAATTTAAGGAAATAGCTGGAGACAAAGCTAGCGAAGAATAAAATAAACCAAGGCTTAGCCTTGGTTTATTTTATATATACATATTATGAAAAAATTAAAATCAAAAAATTTATTCGATATATTAATACAACTCATCCTAGCCTTAGCGGTAGTAATTTTTATACTAATGCCTTTTTTAAGTGTCTTTAAAGAAAGTTTTATAATTGATGGGAACATCGATTTTTCCTATTATGAAAATATCTTAGCTAATAAAAAATTATTAATAAACTCACTAAAACTAGGTATTCTTACATCATTTTTTTCAATCATATTAGCAACTATCCTTGCAATTTATATTTACTTATCAAAATCAAAAGTAAAGAAAGTCTTTAACCTTATATTATTAATTACTTTAGTTAGCCCTCCCTTTGTAACAAGTCTTAGCTACATTACCTTATTTGGGCGTAGAGGATTTATAACCCATAATTTATTAGGACTTTCCATAAATCCTTACAATATGTGGGGAGTGGTTTTCATGCAGACACTTTCATATATCTCGCTAAATTGTATGATTTTACTAGGTTACTTAGCTACCATGAAAAATGATGTGATAAACTCTGCTAGGTCCTTGGGTGCTGATACTAATTCTATAATTTTAGATATCCTTATTCCCCAACTTAAAAATGGTATTTTTACTGTGTTTTTATTAAGCTTTTTTAAATCGATGGCAGATTTTGCAACTCCTTCTATTATTGGAGGAAAATTTAATGTACTAGCTCTGGAATCCTACTTTGAAGTTATAGCAAATGGAAATTTGGCTAAGGCTAGTACGATGAATGTTTTACTTTTACTACCAATTTTACTAGTATTTATAATAGTAAGTTTTTTAAATAAGGAAAGGTCTGCTACGGCAAGTGCTAGTAACTTAGCAGAAGTTAAGGTTAAAAGAAAAGGGATAATATATAACTTATTTAGAGTTATAGGAATTTTAATTTTACTTTTACTAGTAAGTTTATATGTGGCAATTATATTAAGTGCTTTTACTACTATGAAAAAAGGGTCCTTAGTTTTTAGCTTGGTTAATCTTTCGAAGGCTAAAAATTATATGGGTGATGCTATGTTAAGGTCTATTGGATATTCTCTAATCTCAGCCTTTGGTGGCACCCTTATTGGTATGTTAATTAGTTATTATTTAATAATTAGAAACAGTAAATTTATGAAGGCAATAGACCTTATTTCAAATATGCCTTATATAATACCAGGTACTTTTTTTGGTTTAGGCTACTTGCTATATTTTAAATCTCCACCTTTTATGATTACAGGGACAAGTATTATAGTTGTTTTAAATGTACTTTTTAAGCAGCTGCCTTTTTCAAGCAGGGTTGGAAATACTGCTATGAAATCTATTGATACCGATATGATTAATTCTTTAAGAGATCTAGGGGCCAATACTTTTTATGAAATAAAAGATGGGCTTATTCCAAATATCAAACCATCCTTGCGCATATCACTTATAAATAGTTTTACAACAACTATGACAACAGTTGGATCGATTATATTTTTAGTTTACCCTGGCAAGAAACTTTTGACTCTTGTTATGTTTGACGTCATAAACAGCGGTAGATATGGCGAAGGATCAGTCATTGCCCTGCTTATAATGGTAATTTGTATTGTATTTAATTTACTTATTAATTTTATTTTTGGACAGGGAACTTTAAAAGAAAGGTCTACTTATGTATTTGGAAATTAAAAATTTAACTAAAAGCTATGAGGCAAATAAGATTTTAGATAATATAAATATAAATTTAAAAGAGGGTAAATTCTTGTGTTTACTAGGTCCATCTGGTTCGGGCAAAAGCACTATCCTTCATTCGATAGGAGGCTTTATAGATTTTAGCGGACAAATAATATTGGATGGAGAAGATATTAGCAATCTAGAGCCCAATGATAGAAAAGTTTCTACAGTTTTCCAAAGTCTAGGCCTATTTTCTCACATGACAGTTTTAAATAATGTTATGTATGGATTAAAATTTAATCAAAAATCTTTAAATAAATCAGAGAAAAAAGATTTAGCCTACAAAACAATAGAAATGGTAGGCTTAAAAGGCTATGAAAATAGAAAACCTGCTGAACTTTCTGGAGGGGAAAGGCAAAGGGTGGCCCTTGCTAGAAGTTTAGTTGTGAAACCAAAATTACTTTTAATGGATGAGCCCTTTAGTGCCCTTGATCAAAAGCTTAGGGAAAAAATGCAATTAGAAATTAGAAAAATTCACAAAGATTTTGGACTCACAACAATTTTTGTAACCCACGATCAAGCAGAAGCCTTTAAGATGGCGGATGAGGTTATAGTTCTTAGTCAAGGAAAAATTATAGATCAAGGTTCTCCCCAAAGAATTTATAATAAACCTGTTAATAAAGAAAGTTTAGACTTTATTGGTCAAAAAAATATAATAAATAGTACTTATGTTAGACCCGAAAAAGTAAAAATTACAGATAAAGGAGAAGAGTTTGTTATAAAAGATATTATTTTTATGGGCAGCACTATAGAAATTTTTGTAGCAAATAGAGATAAAGAACTAAAGGTACTTTTATTAAATGATAATTTTGATAAAAAAATTGGCGATACAATTAAGTTAACTTATGATATGGAGCAAATATAATGAAAATATTACATGTACTAACCCAATTACCAGCAAAGACAGGTAGCGGAGTATATTTTACAAATCTCATAGATAGCTTAGATAATATGGGCTATGAAAATGCGGCAGTCTTTGGTACAGAAAAAATATATAATAGCCAAGTAAATGCGAAGGTTTTAAAACCAGTTTATTATAATACAGAAGATATGCCCTTTAGAATATGTGGGATGAGTGATCAAATGCCCTATGATTCTACAGTCTATAGCCAGATGACTGAAGAGCAAATAGATACTCTTATAGAAAATTTTAGAAAAGCACTTATAGAAGTAAAAGAAGAATTTAAACCAGATATAGTAATATCCCACCACTTATTTTTTATAACAGACCTAGTTAAAGAAATCTTTGCTAGTACAGAAGTAGTAGGCATATCCCACGGAACAGATATGAGACAGGTTAAAAAGCACCATAAGTTTTTACCAATACTTAACCATCTAAAAGATTTAGATTATGTACTTACGGTTACAGATATGGAAGATGACGCCATAATAAATTTACTAGGAGTAGATGAAAGCAAAATCCATAATGTGGGTGGGGGATATAATGAAAAGGTATTTTATCCGCCAAAAGAAAAAATAGAAAAAAATACCATAGATGTAGTTTATGCAGGTAAGATTAGCCAGTCAAAAGGAGTTTTTGAGCTAGTTCAAACTTTACCAATTCTAGAAAAAAAATATCCACAGATTAGGCTTCATATGATAGGAAACGCTGACTTAGAGTCTTGTCATAAGATGAAAGATTTAGCAAATCATTCGCAAAGGCTATCAATATACCATGCCCTAGATCAAGTAAAACTAGCAAATTTATTAAGAGAAGCAGATATATTTGTACTACCATCCTACTTTGAGGCCCTAGGGCTTATAGCTATAGAAGCATTAGCCTGCCATAAACTAGTAGTAGCAAGCCAAATTGATGGACTAGAAAAACTTATAGGGCCAGAAATAAAAAATAAACATTTAATAGAATTTACCAAGCTACCAAGAATATATGATGTGGACAAACCAGTCAAAGACGATATCCCAGCTTATATAGAAAGACTGAGTGAGAATATACAAAAGCAAATAAATAGGTTAGATCAAAATTTATTTACAGAAGAAGTAAACGCTGAAATACAAACACTTGCCTGGGCAAATATCGGACAAAAAATAATAAATATAATAAAAAACTAAAAAAAGTGTTGACAGGATAAAATTAGCATGGTATTATATATCTTGTCGTTAAGAGACGACACAATGAACCAGATAAGTTAAATCTTATCTAAAAAGTAAATAGTAATTAAACTTTAAGCAATTAATTTGAGTAACCTTAAAACAATGATTTTGTTCTTTATATAAAGAACAGGATAAAATAAATCACGCATTGATTTTAGATCAGTGTAAATGAAAAAGAGCTTGAATCAAAAAGCTTTTATGAATTAAACTTTAAACTACATTATATATATGTAGAAGGGTGTCCGACATACTGGACAAAAACTTTTCATGAGAGTTTGATCCTGGCTCAGGATTAACGCTGGCGGCGTGCATAACACATGCAAGTCGAACGATGAAACTTAAAAGATTTCTTCGGAATGACATTAAGTGGATTAGTGGCGGACGGGTGAGTAACGCGTGAGTAACCTGCCTTACACAAGGGGATAGCCTCTGGAAACGGAGAATAATACCCTATAACACCATCAAATCGCATGAAGTGATGGTCAAAGTGTTAGCGGTGTAAGATGGACTTGCGTCTGATTAGCTAGTTGGTGAGAAAAAAGCCCACCAAGGCAACGATCAGTAGCCGGCTTGAGAGAGTGTACGGCCACATTGGGACTGAGACACGGCCCAGACTCCTACGGGAGGCAGCAGTGGGGAATTTTGCACAATGGGGGAAACCCTGATGCAGCGACGCCGCGTGATTTAGAAGGCCTTCGGGTTGTAAAAATCTTTTGTATAGGAAGAAAATGACAGTACTATACGAATAAGGTCCGGCTAATTACGTGCCAGCAGCCGCGGTAATACGTAAGGACCGAGCGTTGTCCGGAATCATTGGGCGTAAAGGGTACGTAGGCGGGTTTTTAAGTTAGAAGTCAAAGGCTATAGCTCAACTATAGTAAGCTTCTAAAACTGGGGACCTTGAGAGATGGAAGGGAAAGTGGAATTCCTAGTGTAGCGGTGGAATGCGCAGATATTAGGAGGAATACCGGTGGCGAAGGCGACTTTCTGGCCATTTTCTGACGCTGAGGTACGAAAGCGTGGGTAGCAAACAGGATTAGATACCCTGGTAGTCCACGCCGTAAACGATGAGTGTTAGGTGTCTGGAGTAAATCTGGGTGCCGCAGCTAACGCATTAAACACTCCGCCTGGGGAGTACGCACGCAAGTGTGAAACTCAAAGGAATTGACGGGGACCCGCACAAGCAGCGGAGCATGTGGTTTAATTCGAAGCAACGCGAAGAACCTTACCAAGTCTTGACATATTACGGCAGGGATTAGAGATAATCCCCTACATCTTCGGATGACTGTAATACAGGTGGTGCATGGTTGTCGTCAGCTCGTGTCGTGAGATGTTGGGTTAAGTCC
>ERZ1029858.67-NODE-67-length-68153-cov-555.776014_pt1 | contig 68153 bp, 90 predicted proteins | sample MGYA00519237_ERZ1029858 | MGnify/ENA primary metagenome ERZ1029858 (study PRJEB33666, sample SAMEA4610919) | skin metagenome | biome: Human-associated habitat; feature: Malodor aspect; material: skin | place: Philippines | collected 2015-08 ...
CGTAACAAGACTCTGCTACCTTTCTTCGTTCAATAGACAACCCCATTACTCGTCTTGCTATGAGGTAGCTTGCTTTCGTGTGACGGTCATAGCCGAAACATTTTTCCTTCCACTGTGTAGTGTTACGTGACGTATATGCGGGGTTTACTTTTTCAACGATGAAACCATAACTAAACCCGTGCGAGATAAATTCCTTCAAAAACACGGAATACCGCATGCTTGTCACAGCTCTATTCAATGCTTTAGTCGATAGGAGTTTCGATTTTCTTCTCCTCGCAAGGTGAGAAAGGTTTTCAACACCGACTTTCAACACACCGTAATGGTCGAGGAATTTCGCAACCGAAACGCTTACTTTACCCATATCGGTATCATTGTCGTATTCGAATGTTTTCACAGCTAATACATTTGCGTGTTTATCAACAACAGTGACATCAATATGGGAAGCATTAACATCAACACCTGCTACATGTGTTGTTTTTCGTATCAGGTTTGCTTTCTTCCCAAACTCTGTGACAGGAACAGTGACAGTGAAATGTATTCTCCACAGTTGTTTATTTTGATTCCACACAAACTGATATGTAATAGGTGAATTTTTCTCTCTCAATATTGACTGTAGATATGATTTCCCCTGCTTAGGTTTCATATAACCTATTGTCACCCAGTCAGTGTTTGTGAAACGCGAGTCGAGTTGTCTCATGCCCTCAGGGATGCGTAGCGTTACTTCAAACGTGTCAGGATGCACTCGCACACATGGATTACAACCTGTTCGGCTTTTATCACCCATGAATTCTAGAAAGAGGCGTTTCTGCTTCCTTTCAGTTGCATATTCTTTATTGTCTGGGTAGCGTGTGACAAGTTGTTGGAGTCGTTTTCCGCCAAATGCTACGGAGTGTCCTTTACGTTGACGTAACCGTATTTTGGATTCGAGCTGTTGTTTTTGTGTGATAAGCTCGTGTGTTCTTTGCGGTGTCAGAGTGTCTTTTTCGAGCTGCGAGTCAATATTCTTGATGTCCTTTAGCCACGAATCGATATTAAATAGTGCTATCTGCTCTACGACTTGCCATTGCTCGTTATTCGAGTAGATGATGTTGTCGGCTTCTCATTTTGTTACACCGTAAGAGTAGAGAAGGTTTCTTCGTTGCTGTTTTGTTGGTTGTTTAAAACCATATTTTTCTGCTTGTAAAAGCGTTGCGTAATCGATGTTACGAAGATCAGCATAGAAACCACCAGCAGTTTCCAGAACATGTTTCCCGTTATTTGTGAATACTATCTTCGACATGAACGTTTTCATAGGAGGAGTAACAGCGTCAGATAGTGAACTCATCTGTTGTCTCCTTTCCTTGAAACCTTTATTTTGATACGTTAACATAAAATAGAAGTCTCAAGAAATAAAACGGCTGTTTTCAATAGATACTGAATGATAGTTCGCCCTCGGTGCCTTTGTATATTCCGTTAGTCTTCAGTGAGCTTTAAGGTGATGTCTATCTGGTGAAGATGCTTCTTCTTGTATTGATTCTGTTACATCTAGGATCTTTCCGTGTAGTGAGTGTGGTGCTTTATTGAGTTTGACCATTGGTTTAGGTTCGATGTCCTCTGGTTATGTGTGTCTGAAAGTGTGCATTACTCTTATTCGCATGCAACCCCGTCTCCGTCGCGGTCTAGTTGGCTTCTGTATCCAGGAGACCCTGCATAAAGTGGAGACGCTCCCGATGCTCGTGCCGCCGCACAGTTAGCGTAATAAACACTTTGGACAGGTGCGGCAGGTTCAGGAGGTGGTGCAGGTTGCACAGGTGCAGGGGCAGGAGCAGGATCTGGAACTAAGTTCGCAATAGGAGCTGGTTCCTCAATCACTTGTTCAATTGGTTCAGGTTCTGGTGCAGGTTCCGGTGGAGGAGGGAGGAGTGTTTTTGTTTTAATAGTCATTTTTGTTGTAGTTACGGTAGTCGGGGTAGGGGTTACCGTTTCGGTTACTACAGTTTCAATTTGTTCCGGTTCTGGTGAACAAGCAGTCGCACTGAACATTAGACCAGCAAGGAACCCCAAAATTGCGTACGCACATCCGAAACTGTTAATTTCTCGATTTCTTTTTTCACGGTCGCTTAGCTCTTTAGATTTTTGTTGAGTATCACTACCCAGAGTATCAGAAGGTATAATCCTCATGGAAGAAGTCGTGCTCTTATCCTGTTTTTCTTTGTGAGAAGGTTCATAAAAATCGGTGTTCTTCTCCATGAAATCTGGCATCACAGCGGCTCTTAGCTGTATCTTGTAGTCCCATTCTTTTCCGTCAAACGAGAACTGGGCCTCCCAATTGCCTGAAACAACCATGCCGTTTTGCCTTAATACCTTTGTAATAGCGGTTAATATTTCTCCTAAGTGAAACGCCTCGTCAGGATCGTTGTCATTTATTAGCAGGCTTTGTTTGCCTTCCATAGATACAGAATCCACTTTCACAATGAAAGTGTCACCGCTTAAGAAAACATGTACACATTCATCCGTGGTCTTGGTGTACGTTGCACGGTTTTCTAGGATAATCTTTTTGCCATTGACGATTTCCCCTTTTTCAATTTCGTTAGGAGATGAGGTCAGTGTCCACGGGCCAGATGACCATGATGAATATTCTGGATGTTCTAGTAGCTCATTTCCGAGTGTTTCTATGAATTCTGACCATTCGAACCCGTTTCTTTGGCTACTGTAAATGGTTTCATGTTTTACATCAGTGCCCTGTATAAGGGTTATCGAGTCGGTTTGTGGGTCTATGATAAGAGTTGTGGACATGTTTCCTCATTGCATTTGTTGGTTTGGGTTAAGTATATGTGTTTGGGTCGGTGAACGTGGTGTGTTTGCTGTCGGTATGTGTTCTTTTGTTTGTTTGTTTGTTGCCCGCGTAACACCCGTCCTGCCGTGAATGTGTATGCGTCGTGTGCTATTCTTGGTCGCAAAAGTTTATGTTGAAGGAAGGGAATTCCCTGATGAAGGATAGTGTTGGTCGTATTTTTGAGTTGCAATCGCAGGTTGATGGTGGGAATCCTGGTTCAGGGGTTTTTGGTGAGTTGCATGGGCTTGTTGCGGAGGAGATTGCTAGTAACCCAGAGCGGAATACCGCTGGTAAGGATTTTAGGTCCGTTGTTTTCCAGTGTATTAAGCGGGAAACAGACGACGCTGCCCCTGGTTTGGTGGGTACACCTGTGATGGATGCGTTTCTTAATTTCCAGGCGGAGCACGTCAAGTGAGGGATTAACCGCCTACTGAACGACAGCTCAAGACATCCTCAATCACATGCCTCTTTCGGCTGTGTCACTGGAACTGAAGAGGCATGGCAGCCGTAGCAGACGCGTCTACTTCGTTTTGCCTGATGTCAGCAAGTTCTTTGGCGAAGTTCCTCGGCTCACCTAGTTCTTCGGCAACGGTCTGCTCAATTTCCTTGAAATCGTTTGCTACAGTGTCGGCTTCTTCTGTAACAATTTCAGCGAGGGCATCAAGGTCGTTCACATATTTTTCAAACAGGTTGTTCGAAATGGTGTCTTTATTGGCGTGCACAAAGGTGAATACTTCCATGTAGTTGTCATAGGCTTGTGCAAACCGTGACATGCCAATGCTGTATCCTGGATTATCTTCTTGGAGCTGCACCATGTTTTCTGCGGCTTTTTGTACTTTACGCAAAGATAGGATGTGTGGGTCGAGTTCGTCTCGGGGAATGTGTGCAACGGGGATGGTTTTCAGGAGTGCTTTTTGTGTCTTGTTGAAATAGGGTAAGGGTTCCATTCTATCATAAATGATTTCACCAAGAGTGAGAACACCAATCGCAGCGGATCCTGCGACAGGAAATCCTGCTATGGAAAGAAAAATTAAAAGGGGGTTGTTTTCTGTGTGAGGGATGGCGAAGTTTAAGCCAACGAGATAGAGGGTGAAGGTAAGAAGTATTCCAAGAAATGTGAGTATTTTCACAGATATGGGGCTGTTGAGTGTTTTGTATATGAGCTTCGCTGGAAGACTGTCATAGCTGGGCGTGTTTCGTACTTCGCGTTGCATGTTCCGAAGGGTGGTGAGGTTGTCGAATGTCGTGGCGATTTCTAGGTGAGATGCGTCTGGGTGCTTGTCGAATAGGGCACGTTTGATGGTTTTGCTGTTTGCGGGGTGGAGGAATTCAGTGTTGTTTGCGTTTGGGATGGTGATGTGTTGTGGGGTGTGGTGAGTTGCCATGTCTGGGTTCCTTTCTAACGTACTTCAGACAGAATATCGCATCATTTTGATAATGCAACCAGGCAAGAAACTAGACACCGCTTATCCCCACCGCAGAGGCATAACTGCTGTGGCGGCTGTGTCTACTTCTTCTTGGCGGATGGTGGCTAGTGCCTTTTCGAGGGTTTTCGATTTCTCTAGTTCTGTAGCAACTGCCTGGTTGATTTCGTTGACTTGGTTTCTGGCAATGCGGGCTTCTTCTACAACAATTTCAGTAAGTGCATCGAGTTCTTTCACGTACTTTTCAAACAAATCTTCCGAGATGCTATCTTTGTTGGCGTATACGAACACGAGAACCTTGACATAGTCGTTGTATGCTTGTGCGAATTGTGATGTATCAATGTTGTATTCCCGATTATCTTCCTGTAATTGAAGCATGGAATCCGCAGCATACTGCACCCTGTATAAGGAATCGTCACATGATTTCAATTTCTCATTGTCCATGCAGGCAACATGAATAGTCTTTAAGCGTGCTTTTTGCTGCCTGCTAAGATATGGCAACGTGTTGCGGTACTTTATTTGGTCATACATGTAAGCTCCTAGACCAAGGACATATCCTGCAACGTATATTGCGGTACCTGCAGTTGTAAGCAGAAGAAGAATCATGAAAAGGAAATTCTTTTCGGTCATTGGAATGATAAATGACAAGGCTTTGATGTAGGCAAGGAAGATGAGAGCTAGCCCAAGGAAAGTGAGCACGTGTGCGAGTCTTGTACTGTTGAGAACTTTGTGCAGGGTTTTTGCGATTGGGTTTCCGTATCGGGTTTCTTGTTGAATTTCTCGTTGGATGTTTCGTGTCTTAATGAGGTCATTGAATGTTGTGATGATGGTTGTGTGGGTTTGGGGTGTTCGGTTTCCGAATAGGTGTTTTTTGATGGTTTTGTTGTTGGCGGTGTGGATGAAGTCAGTGTTTTCTTGGGTTGGGTTGCTGATGAGGTGTTGGGTGGTCATGTTTGGTGGTGCCTTTCTAACGTTCACAATTAGTATATCACATTTTTACAATTTTGCAATAGGCTGATTTCGGTAGACACCAGCACAAAAATCATGCCCCAAATTGCCGTGCTATCTGAATATCGCTATAATCTACTTCTTCTGGTTCATCGTATTCTTGCCTAAGATAGATTGCGTAATCAATGGTAGCTAGCTTGTCTTCAGGGGTCATGTTTTCCCAGGATTTCTTTATATATTCATTGAATGTCACAACATGAGCAGTCGCATTACAATTGTCACTGACAGAGATTTCAATTACACCTTGGGCAATGCGGTCTAGAAGGTCTGTGTTCCCACTTAAGTCATACGCCTTGCTATCATCATAATGAACTGTAAATACTTTACACACTGCTTACCCTCCTACAATTGAATGGTTTTGGAAGAATTCACAATCTGCCACGCATCCTCCATATCAACATGCACAACAATCGCATTGTTTGGGGCGTGGGACATGTACATGTCAATATATTCTTCATTTTCTTTTATATACCGCGTCATACCAATCAACCCCTGATGATACGTGCGTAGCTGCACCTCATCTGTATAGGAGTCGTACAAAATATCAGAATGAATCACTTCCTGAAGAGCCTGAACAAATTCGAAATACTCTTCCGGTGAGAACACAAGCTCTTGAGGCTGCCCTTCAATATCAGTGAACTCGACTGTGATAACTGTGCGTTGTTGTTTTTGAATGTTTGCCATGTGCGTTCTTTCCTCATTGATAGTTTCAGATGCAAGTATATCCCAAGATTGCACAAAACTAAATAAAGACAACACGACACATGTACCCTTGCACCCATTTTCCATTGCAAGATACTCCCAGTATCTGTACCATGGAAACAAAACCAAAACAGTAAGGAAATAAAACCATGACAGATATTTACCAACCTCACGAAGTTGAACTCGTATACATCTTCGAATCGGGTGAAAAAGACAGTCTCACTGTTGAAGACCAAGTAAGGGCTACCCATTTGTTTGACCCAGAAACTGGTGCTGATGTTGATGTCGCTACGGTCATTATCAACGGTAAAGAATACGACCCGCACAGCATTACCGTAAAATGGGCTACCGATGAAGGGTCATACGAGACTGTTCAGGGTGTATTTGGGTATGATGTGACTGAGCTTGAAGCACCAAATGGGGACCTGTATTACCCTGTTGAGGTTTATGTAGACTAGACCCTAAATCAAAGAACCCCCTCTTCCCTACATAATCATAGGAAAGGGGAATTTAGTGATTCATACCTAATATTTTCGGACAAGAGGAAGATCCACCCAAGTTGCCTCAGGTTCACTTTCCTCAAAAGAAACCGGACTATGGAACACGTTCAAAGTTTTTGAACAAGTACCTTCTAAAGATCGGAAACGAATCTTATGTCAACTACCTCTCACTTACGTAAGAGGCTTGTCGTTCTCCAGTAATTAAGCGAAACATAAGTTGTTTCTCCTACCTTAAATTGAAACAACATCACCACAAAGATGTTAATTTTTGCTTCTAGACAGTTGACATGCCTCGCTACAACAAGCATGCTCATCGCAGTCTGTAAAATACAGTTATTTAATTTGCATACCTCGTCAAATCTCGAAGAGTGCCTTACACGAGGAAAGATAACAGTTTTCTCTTCACAAAAAGATACCTTATCACAACGACTAGCAGTATCAAGAAAACAATCCCTTATACGCGAAAATAAAATTGACCCCATCCCCGACGAAAGGGGTTTTCAGAAGGCGATATTGATGAAACCTTTCTCCTAGGAACAATTCTATTCGTTTCAGCATCATCGGAGCCACAAATAATTTCCTGGGCACGCTGTGAGGAAACAAGCCAGCCAAGAAAACTAGTTGCATAACCAATTAAAGACTTGCTACGATACAGTTAACACACCCAAAGGAAGGAAACACTTTTTCATGACACACACAAATATGGATTTCTTCGACAACTATATTGCTACTGTTGAATCGCCAGACGGAGAACTACACAAAGCTCGCCCTGTGTTCAATATTGCACCTGGACATGTTGAATATGCGAACACGCTCAATGTGGCTAACAATCGAGGTCACATTACAATTAATGGGGACGCTTACCACGGCGAGGAAACACTTCCTGCACTAATTCAAAACAACCCTGAATTTTTCGTTTTTGTACTTGAAGATGGTACAGAGGTCACGACTGAGGATTTGTTCTCTATTATGGATGCAGAAAAACGATAAGCAAACCCCTATGTTTCTGGTTCCTGAACAGTGTTTTTGTTTCAGGAACCATTTTTCTATTCTTCTTCGTGTGTTCGTTTCGGTATGTCTCGCATTTTGATGTGGTTATCAATGTCATAGGTGCGGGCGAGGCGACGTGATTTTTCTGCGGTGATTTTGCCGTTGAGATAGCCTACTAAAAGGAGAGCCAGTAGGATACTGATTTTGATTACGGGTGCTGGGTTTTGGGTGAAGTAGACGGCGACGAGAAGCATTGCGACAATGATGCTAAGAATTGATAGTGCTGTCATTTTTGCGGAGCTTGTTTTTGTGAAATTCATGATGGTTCCTTGTGTGGTCGTGACTATTTTTAATGCATCTTCGAAGTTGTTCGAAGGCAAATATTAAAGGTTTGATTGACGAGATTCTTCGAGATTTTCCATTCTCTTATTGTTCCTAAACACGCCGTATGCAGACAGTCCCGCAATTATAGACACGCATGCAAGCCCGAAGTAATCACGTAGCACTGCGTCAAGGATGCCGCTAACGATGCAAACAACAATAATCGCAACGTGCAAAATAGTTGACTGCTTCAAGCTTTTCTTCAGGACGACTGGATCTTTTCCCTCAGTGCCGGTAATGAAAATGTAGAGCTCAGTTATAACGAGAATGAGAATGACGAAGGACAAGATGATTTCTATGGTTGGTAGCATATGGTGTTTCCTTGTTTTGTGTGCGGTTAGTTATATGCTATCAGAAAAGACGTGTTTAGCAAATGGACGGGTATTTAAGTCGAGAATGACCACGATTTCTAAAAGCATGATCTGATACCACACAAAAATAAAATGTGACACAAGTCATATTTCGCTGTGCCTAGAGCCGATATCAAACCGGCGTTTCAGGCGTGTGCTCTACCAACTGAGCTATCTGGACTATACAATACATACTGTAACACGTATAAGAATGCACAACAAACAAACAGCCCAAAGACATAATCGCTGATATACTAACTACACATAACGAAAAGGATCATTATGCAAGGATACACATTCACAATTGGCAACGACACAGCAACAATCAGAAAAGCCGAGATAAAATTCATAAAAGACATGGCTGACGAAAAGGGAGATGTGCTGCACTACAGAATTAGTCACATATGTGAACCTGGGAGAGTAGGGCCCGACCCTCATAGCGAAACGTTCCCAGACGAATATCACAGTGACGCAAACAATGCCGTGACCGAACTGTTTGAGACAGGCACTATTTCTTCTCACATTGACGAATACAAAAAGCTAGAAGAGTATGCAGATCCATATGGGTTCTGGATCCATTACAACTTGAGCAATGGCTGCCAAATCATTGGATATGCCGCACTAAACGAGAATGGAAGTACCGCCACTACGATTCTCGACGAAGGCAAAGATGTGCCTCCCAAGGTCTATACTGCAATCATGTCTAACCTTGATTCCCTTGCAAACATTCTGCAATGATTTTAGAATGCCGCTTGGGCGTTAGCTTTTTAAGAAGAAGTGGGGGCATTTGAACAATCCCAAACCCAGCCTTTTCACCTCCATCCCAGTTAGTCGCCCTCTCACTGCTTTTGAATTTTCCTCACACGGTTCCACATAATGAATCCCCGCACCACCAAAGATGCGGGTCGGGGGCGATATTGTGCATAATGCTAGTTTGTCCTAAAGGTAGTGTGGGATGTCTTTTTGCTGATGGAATAAAGGCATATGGGTGGCGATTGCAATATCTGTTTCCTCTTGACGCTGGGTGTCTAAAACCTTTTTGAAATCGTATGCTTTTTTCATTTCAAAAGCGACAGTGCGATTGATTTCTTTGACAATGTTGCGAAGAACACCTGTTTCTTCTGCAACATGTTCAGCAAGAGCAGTGAGCTCTGTAACGTACTTTTCGAACAGTTCTTCCGACATTGCATCTTTATTTGCGTGCACGAACACAAATGTTTCCATATAACTATCGTATGCTCGTGCAAAGTGCGACATGTCGAGGCTGTAGTTTTGACACGTTTCTCTCCATTGGAGAACATCCTGTGTCGCTTGGCTTACGTTATTTAACGATCTTCTATACGGTTCAAGTTCGTGTCGTTCGAGGAACACAACGGGCACCTGTGCAAGGTACTCTTTTTCGTGGCTGTGATTCAGTGCAGCGAGTTGCCGTTTTGCTTTTAAATACCCCTCTTCCTTGAAATAAATGATTCCTAGCGCAGCCCCAGTTGCAAGGGATTCGGCCACTGCTAGCACGGCTAGTTGGAAGAAGAAATTTTCAGTATTTGAAATAGTGAACGCTAAAACACAAACAAAACCAACTATAATGGCGATGAGACTTAGCCATGTCAGCCACCCCGCCAAGGCTGTGTTGTTAAGCATTTTGGATATTACTTTTTCGGCAGGGGTTGTTGGTTGCGGTTTTCGCCTATTCTTTCTATACATCTCTCGTAGCATGACAAGGTCGTGGAAGTTTGTTGCGATGCCTGCCCATGATGCTGGTGCGGGATCCCCAAGCAGTATTCGTTTGATTACTTTGTCGTTAGCATAGTGGAGGAAGTCGGTGTTGTCGGGGTTCGGTTTTGCGATGTATTCCATGGTGGTTCCTTGGGGAGGGTGGAAAGACTAGCTGTTGTTCAGCAAGTCAATGCTTTTGCACTCGTTGATGATCTGCCATGCATCTTCCATGTCAAGATGGGCAACAGGGGATGCGTTCGGGTGGTAAGAGATATAGAGGTCGATGTATTCTACATCCCCGTCTCGGTAGCGTGCGACGATGATTTTCCCGTGGTATTGGGTGCGGATTTCAATGTCGTCGGTGAACACGTACTGTGTGAGTTCTGCGTGGATGGTGTCTTGGAGGGCGTGTGCGAATTGGAGGTATTCGCTGGGAGTGAGGGTTAATGTGTGTTTTGTGTCGTGGGTGTCGTTGAATGTGATTGTGATGATTGTTTGTTGTTGGGGTTCGATGTGTGCCATGTGTTTTCCTTTTTTTTGTTTTAGGTTCCCAGAATAGACGATAGCATTGATTTTGCAGAAAGGAAAGTGCACTGATCATGATGTAAGACCGATTTTATCGAGTTCTTGGTGCCTAAGTTGCAGGGGGCTTTTGATTTTTATGTAACGACTTTAGTGCTGTGACCGGTAATTCGACTAAAGAAGCCTCAACTGTAGAGAAAGAATCAGCAAATACCTCAATATAGTTGAAAAATGTGGTTATTTTAACGTGTCGCTGATATTGCTTGAAGATAATGGAAAATAAACAGTGGTTAGGTCATTGCATTTGTGTAGGTAAGGATTGATTTTTGAAATCTTTAAGAGGGTGGAAAACTCATATAATTGACAAATTACATGTCTACGTATATCATGACATGTAGTCACTCGGAAAGGAAACAACATGATCCCCCAAACCTACGCATACGAACCACACCGATTTGCCATCAACTATCTCGTCCGACACCCAGAAATCGACTCCATTCAAGACAAGTACAGTAATACCAAGAGGATGAAGAACCCCGTCATCTACAAGGTCATTGCACGCACCACCCGAACACTCTTCAGCGACTTCCCACAAATCATCCTCGCAACCAATACCAACGACTTTTTCCGAGTCGAATACGTCCGCGACACGCGAAACATTGTTGAAATCACAAACATCAACTCCCTCCATGCAGGAATCTATGGGCCAGATACCAAGTGGAAGCACTACGCACCCGAATCAGGAGAAATTGAAGCAACCGCAGAAAAGTACGAAAACAGCCTCGAATACGACATCGACCGAATCATGTACCTCGCCAAGTGTGCAGGCTACACCCGCATCGCATTCCCCGATAAGGGGAGTACCATCACAATCTTCGAAGATACACTCGTATACAAGTCCGCCACAGAATACGACGAAGACTACACCCAAAACTTTGTGTCAATCACCATCGATAGCGACTCTATTCTCGTGAAACTTTCGAAGTCTACCACGCTCGACAACGCCGTAGAAAAGGTCTTCGATAAGCACGTCGAAAACGCACACCAAGATGCCGCTACCTGGATGCTGGAAACTTCCAAAAAAATGATCAGGTAACAAAAATTCCCGACCACACAAACACATGCCCCTCCTGAACCCGACAGGTCGGGGCATTTTCGACATCCGCAAACAAATCCCTCCCGCCTTGCACATAACTCAAACCACAGACCTGATACAATAGCCACACACAAAACAGAAAGAAAATTAACCATGGGAATATTTGACCACTACACATCATCAGCAACAGCGACCTACGACCTCGAAGATGGAACACACGTCGAGTTTGGATTGGCAGAAGATCCCGTTAGACCAGTACCCGGAGAATACAGGCTTATCACCAATGATGACAAGGACATCGCAGTAAGCGTCTGGGGGCGGTACCAAGAAGACTTCCTTCTCGGAGACGAAAACCTCTACAATCTCCACAAAGACTGGGAAGAGTTCGAAGACTACGATACGGAAGAAGATGCGGCAGAATCTGGTGTAGAAAAACCAAGGGAACCAAAACCACGACGCTACACATCTAGAGGCTATTCGCAAGGCGATGAGATGTATGTCTACATCCCAGCGGACAGCACACAAACCGAGCAGGAAGACGAGTATACGACACACCTGCTCGCAAACTACGTCTGGGGAGACATCTTTGTGATTGAGGCTACTTTCCCTGACGGCACGGTCAAGGTTTCCTACGATATCGAAGACGCTGACGACGAAAACAACATCGCAAGCATAGCCGCAGGATACGGGGACGATGACGATGTCCAAAAGCTCCTCGAAGTTATGGAGTGGCGTGAGGACTAAAGGGGCACGTTTAAGCGACGAGGAAATCGACCAAATGAAAAGAGGGAAGTACATCCCTTTCGTGCAGATCCCTCTTTTTCTGGTGCCCAGAGCCGGTATCGAACCGGCGACCCCACACTTTTCAGGCGTGTGCTCTACCAACTGAGCTATCTGGGCGCTGTGAGTGGAATTATAATACGTGTTTGTCGTGAATACAAATATCCTAGTAGAAGACAGTTTATAGAACTATCATTCCGCCTTTTAATCTCGCAAAGAAATGGTATATACTGAATCCGCAACAACCTGATGAAAAAGGAAAAGTAATGGCAAAACTCATAGTTTCAAGCTACACAACACAAATCACTTCTCTTACGGATGCAAAGGAAGAAAACTACACCACAACTGTTACAGCAACCCCAGAACAGTGGGAGCAACTTGCTTCGAAATTAGCTAATCTTTTCGGTGCAGAACAAAACACAACTATAACTTTACACATGTCTAACGGAGCTATTAGCGTTGCTAAGGAGAATGATTTCTTTGCTCCCGGCGATCCTGCATACATTTTTGAAGATACTGATCCGTCAGGAGATTGGACATTTGTTCTCGATGAGGAATCTGCTGATGACCTTGCTTCAGAAATTTATGAGGTTGTTATTTGGCCTTTTCGTGGTGACCGTTAGCCCCTCCCCTAAACCTCAACTGGGGCTATTTAAACTTTCCAAACATACAAAATTAACTAAATGACAATTCAAGAACCGTCCTACCAGCATCCCAAATCTTCGGAAGCTCCTCACAATCAAACCCACGCTCCACAACCTCATCCTTAGATAAACGCCTCCTACTGCAATGATACAAATATGATGGCGGTAACTCCTGCACCACCTCAAACCCAGCACCCAACAAAACACCAAGCGGAAACGAACCATTAGAAAGCTCCACACGAACTGATGAAACGTTCAAAGGCACTGAAATTTGTTCAAGGAAATTAACAAAAACACCATCAACATCCGAAAACACATTAAAAAGATGCAACTTTTCCAAGCACAAAGAAGAACCCTTAAAAGAACAAGTAACCAACGCCACTAACTCGTCGCCTGAAAATAACCCCAACCAATTCTGATTCTCAGAAATATCCCCATCGAACAAATCATCTGCACACCCTACATCGTTCAAAGTAACAATACGAACAGAAGTCACCGGGAAAACCTTTTCCTCCAAACAATCCCGAAAAGAAAGAAACTGAGCCACCCTAAGCAATGTCTGCTCCTTAGCATAATGAAACTCATCCTCCCACACATGAATAAGATCATATCCAGCCTCCAAAGCATCAGCCCACTTATCATAATGATACCGAGGAGACAACTTTATCTTATCCGAGTGCCAATACAGACCATTAAACTCAAAACCAAGACGGGCTTCTTGGACAAGAATATCTATTTCTTTCGATTTCAAAATATTACAGGCACCTGACACGGTAGATGCTGAAGATATCTTACTTATAGAATCAAATAGTTCTTGCTCACCCAATGATTTTGCCGATTCCTTCCGTTTAACTCCATATAAATAAATACTTTCTACGGTACGTGTAAAGGTATTGCCCAGCTCGTCAACTAGTATCGCTTCATAATCTGAGTATTTAGAAATCTCTGAAGGAACCTTTGTATTTTTATCTGACCAAACAGAAATCACTTCCGGGCGAAGTGTTGCTAGGTCGTTATACCCAGGTAAAACAAGTGATCCTGTCATAAAGGGTGATCGAGGGCCAGCTTTTACTTGGTCAAAGACACTTCTTTGATAACTGACTCCTGTATCGGGACAAATCCACCACGCTTTGAATCTTTTTTGACCAGATGAGACATTTTCTATGTTTATCGTGTTTTTCTCGTGGTCCCAAAGTGCCGCTATTTCTGGGTAATCTGAAGTTAAACATGTGAAATCTCTATTCGGGACATATTTTGTCTTTGAGGGCTGTGTTCTAGACCGTTTGACAGCCTTTACAACTTGGTTTATTTTTCGCAGAACCGAAGTATTGTTTTTAGATATGAACCATGCTTTTTCTTGGCTGGTTTTCAGAACTTCGAAAGGTGTTTTCTCATTCTTTTTGAAATCCCAAATATCTACTACTTCGGGATAAGCTTCGCCTAGTGTTTCTAGGTTTAGGTATTTATCTTGAGATTGGCATATAGACCTAATCTCTAATTCGAGGCTTTTCCCGTTTGGTAATTTCCACCATCTTCTTTTGTGACTAAAGGGCATGACTTTAGATGGTGAATCTTCATTCTTGTCATAGTCCCAAAGTTTAGCAATATTAGGATAAATTGTTTCGAGGTCATTGTACCCGGATAACACTTTAGAGGATGTCATGTACACGCTGACAGGACCTGCTGCAAGTTGTCGATGGAGTTGCCGTTGGTAGGAAGCTTTGGTGATTGGACACGTCCACCATAAGTTAAGTCTGTTTGATTGATTAATTGTGGTTGGATCTATGTTATTGAGTTCGTAGTTCCATAGAGGTTTTATCCATGGGTGTGTAGAGAATATATCGTTTACCCCAGGAATGACTTTGGTTCCTAGTTCGTAGGGGCTTTTCCTTGTGCTTTTGATTTGGTCGCGTACCGTGCGTTCATATTCAAGATCGTACGTTTCGCATACCCATTTTACCTTTTTTCTTGAATTTGTCTTTACCTTTTTGAAGTCGATTGTGTTATTTGGGCTCCAAATTTTTTCAAGTTCGGGGTTTGTTTTTGAAAGCAATGTTGTGGGTGGTGTGTGGGCCATTCTTATAGTATATACTATAAGAGATAAACTTTAAGGAAAAATTGCGCCCACGACGAGAATCGAACTCGCTTCTTTTCTTAGACGGAGAAATGTGATAAGCCATTACACTACGCGGGCATTTGTTATGGGAATTAATATACGTTCTATTTATCAGGGGTGTCAAATTCCCAGCTCACACCCGAAATTTTACCTAAGTGTTCAGTAACATGATTTGTTCCTCAAATCCAGAACGAAGCTCATCCTCGGTGCCTGTGATTGCGGTACGTGCCGCTTTGTCCGCTAGGTTATTGAACGCATTGTCTGCATGCCCTTTGACCCACCGCACTTCAACGGTGATACCTTGTTTTGCCATGCCTCGCATCAGGTCAACAGTTGCTTTTGAAACTTCACGAAACACTGTGGCTCGACCATTTTTTGGTTCTTGTTGCATGTTTTCAAGCCATTGTGCTTTTCGCATTCGTTTGCTTGGTGACCGCTGCGAAGATGGAGTGCAATGAGAGGATGAAAATGTGCTATGCAACCGTGTTACACAGGCTAGGGAATCACTGTACACGACCAGTTTTCCACATGTTGGCCCGACTTGTGCAATGGCCATGTAGATTGCTTTCATTTCGGCGGTGTTGATGCCAATGTCCCATCCGGTGGAGTAGGAGTTGAGATGCACGTCGCCTTGGGTGGATAGGGCACTTGCACCGAAGTGGAATCGTCCCTTTGCGTGCGTGTTTTGGGCCACGGTTGTCATTGAAGCGTCGGTATAGACTTCCTTTGTCACTGCGTTTTTGGCAGGGGTGGTGGCTTTTGCTTGTGCGTAGATGTAGTCAAGTGTTGCCGGGTTTACGTCGTTGCCGCGTCTGAATCCTAGATTGTTTGCTTGCATGTAGCTGGTTGCGTGGAATTTGATCTTGTTTCGGTGTAGGTGGTGTTTCCTTGGGACCTTGGTATACGTTCCGGCGTAGTTGGGGAAGTACGATTCGAAAAGTTTTTTGTATTTGTTGGGGGATGTCTGTTCTACAACAAATGGTTGATATGGGTTTTTCGCGAGAAGTTTTCCAACACTTCTCAAGACAGCGTCTTCTTCTGTTGCACCCACTCCTACGCTGGGCTTGTTTTTGTAGCTGGTGATTGCAACGCTGATGTATTGGGTGTTTTCGTGTTCGGGGTTGTCTTCTGTTGTTGATTGGACTGGGTAGATTGCGTATGCAACGGTAAATGCAGCACTGTTTTGTGCTTTGGTGTGGTTGAGGTTTGTTTTGGTGAGTGCTGGTGCGGTTTTTGCCAGTGTTGCTGGGTTTGGGGTCATGGTTTCTCCTTTAAGATACCTCTTTGACTGTATTGTAAGAGGTGGTTTTTGTCAACTTGTGTTTGTGGTGAAAAACATTAACCTGCCGTACTTCATGTTCGGAAATCAAACTTGATTGACATTATCGAATCATATAGTATCAAAGGCATGTCGCATACCTTCCCACTTACAAACACCACAAAAATCGTACTCACCCCTGATGAAATCATTGGGGCAAACATCACACTCGTCGACAAAACACAGCCCTGGTACCGCAGGAGAAGAACCATCTACAAGTGGGATGTAAACAATCGATACACTTTCTTTAACCGAGCACGTAGAAAATACTTCGACACCCATAGTCAAGAACACCTTTCCCAGTACGGGTGGAGGGATGGGAATTTCCAAATGTACGAAATGTTCTACGTTGCCCTATCATATGACACGGCTGGTGTTGTTGCCGTGCTACAGCAATTCGATACACTCACGTACGACGAAAAAATTGACATGTATACGATATTTTTCAACTATATTGAGATGTTTGTCGATTCTTTTTCCACAGTTGATGCTTCTTTAATCGAATCACCAGCCACAGCGCTAGAGGTGTTACAGGAAAACCAAAAAGCCTTACGACTTGGGTACCAAGAACTCGAAAAAATCAGCCCTTCGACCTGACTTGCACACTTTTCTTTCTGAAAAATTAATGCTATCGTCTATTTGGGAAACTCAAAACAAGAAAGGAAAACACATGGAACACCAAACAACAACCACAAACACAGAAACAAACTCCGACATCGAAATCTTTAATTTCAGCCTCGTGGATTTTCTCGACGACCTAATCTGAGATAAGAGATGTAGTCTCACCTGTCCCAACTAGGAACAAAAACAACCACCCATCAACTATTAAGCACTTTGCGAGCCTGTCTCATCGCAACCTGCTCTTTCCTCATATTCTCAACAGGATCAAGACCAACATCACGAAGCAAAGATTGCTGTTCTTTGTCCCTATCGATCCTGTCCATGACATAGTTGTACATCAGTTCGTACGCTTCCATTTTTTGTGCATAATCCATGCTAGGAAATTTTCTGAGAACATCAACTGTACCCGAAGGATTATCCTCAAGGCTCGTCAACAGGATTCTTTCCAAGTTAAACGATTCCTCGAAATCATAATATATTCTTTCGTCCCAACTTAATTCATCTTCCTTCCTGTCACATGCAGTGAGAAACGCAGCATATGAGTGCGTGTCCTTGTGATAAAAAATAGTTTCGCGATGCGGCATTTTGTACCACTTGTCAGATTTTGTCACAAGGACAATATCGAAGAAAAGTAAATAATGTTGGATTTGTACTGTTTGGTTTTTGTTGATACGTATACCACTTGCCATGAAAATTAACTGCCTTCCTTGCCTGCCTGTAACTCTTGTACCAGATCTCTTTCCTTGTCCATCTTGTTCATAGTGAACTGATACATAGCCCTATACGCTTCAAGCTTCCCATCAAAATCAAGACTCGGGAAACTTCTCAAAATAGACAACATCGCCTGCGGGTCTTGTGCAAACCCCTCAGCAATCACTTTATCCAACGCAAAGGAATCAGGAAAATCATACTTCAAATGATTTTTTGGTCCAAGTTCATATCCCAATCGATTATGTGCCTCAAGACAAGCAGGAATATTATCCTTGCTTGTGATGTTGAAAAGAACTTCGTATCTAGGAGGCGAGTACCATTTATTCGGCTTGGTTCTTAAGATAGTTCGAGTCGAGAACACGAATGTGATATAGATTACTTTTTGAGTGTCACTAATTCGGGCAATTGTTCGCATGTTTTATCCTCTGGGCGGGTTCCACGTATAGCCTTCATAGACTTTTTTAGGATGCACTTCCCTTTCGACAATGCGGTACTCAACTTCACCAGTGCAAGGATCGTTTTTGTCGATTACCGAAATAAGATGATCTAAGTCACTTTCTTCAACCCAATCCTGCCACCTGCCCCATTCCCAATCAGTGTGAGCTGACCTAGTTTCGATAGCATATTGTTTGCGGGGAAATTCCGATTCGTCCTGCTCGTTTGCCTGCATGTTAATCCTTTCAAATAGTGTTGCTTATTATACCGCAGTCAAGACCGAAGTTAAAAATTAGTCCGTATCCACCAATTCTACTCAGGTGAACATCGCGTGAGGTAGGCACAACCCGCATTGCTCATTTCTCGACTAAAGGTTTGCTGTCTTCGGCTGAGCGGTTTGCTTGTGATGAAGAGTTGTGTCTTGTAGGTGACTTAGGTTGGTGAGTGCTATTAGGTATTGAGGATTCGTTTTGGCCCGACTTGAATATGATTTCAAAATATATTAACATGAATATGGAAATTTTAAACATAGTAACAACACCCCACAAGGAGAACCATGAAAACCTGGTCATTCAAACTAAAAGCCCTTGACAAAAACGGAAACACATACGACCACGTAGTTACTGCCAGCACATCCTTTGTTCGAGACATGCATAATAGATTCTTCTTGTTTCTAAAACCAAGCTGCAAAAAGGACACTTTCACCACACGATCAAACATTCTCTACGAATCACCCCTCATCATTAAGAAAAACAGTGACGGCACATTCACTTTCAAACAGGAAGGCAGTGAATGGAATTTCACCACCACTAGAGACCAGGTGCGTATTCTTGATTCAGAATGTGAAATGTTTTCCCTCACGACACCTCCCAACAAAACCCGAATCCCGTCAGGGAAACAAATTGCAGATTATTTGTACGCCATCGACAAAGGTGACGATGGATATATTGAACGGTTCAACGGAAACTTCTACAACTAAATCTTTACTTTTGCAATGTAATCCTTTAGTGCATCCGTGTATGATTCGAGGAGGTTGGCGAGTTCTTCCAGTTCTTTGTCGGTGCTTGACGCGTCAATCATGATTTCTACCGAGAGTATCCGAGTTTCGTTTTCAAATCATCCGATTGTATAGTGGTATATTTCTGGTCGTACAAGACCGTGACCGAAAAGGTGGTGCTAATAATTGCGTTGTCGATGTAGCATTCGTTGCGAGAGAAGAACAGTAGTAGTTGTTTTCTGTCAAGATCCTTGAGCTACGGGTTTGTAGAGGTCTGGATCGGTGTACCAGTTTGTGTTGGGTGTGATGGTTTATGATTGCTTTGCGCTGGTGGATGTCGGCTTCGTCGAGTGTGTTTGTGTCATGGAGAGTGTTATACTGTTCTCCTCAAGTCAACTATCGGTTACTCCTCGACAACACCCCAAACCAGTGACACTAACTCCTCAATAGCCGCTACTGGGAAAACGGCATCCAACACAGCACCACTATTCAAATCAACAACACAAACACCATCACTTCCATCATCAAACCACGCACGTTGTTTCCAAAATCTAATGCCCTCATGAAGAGAGTCTCCTCCTTCGGGAGATCCAAACGCAATCCGGATACGACACTTCCCAGCCACACCTTCTTCATCAAATTTTGCGCTCGAAACAACTTCTTGCAGTGCTTCCGCAAGCGAGCCAAGAGAATACTCGTCCATTTCCCCAACAAGTATATTTGACTGTTTCACAGCCTTATTCTTTCCGTACATATCAAGCTCCACGCTGTACCAGCCGGAGGAAGTTCCGTCAGAAACTCTCATTTATTTTCCTTTCGACAAGAGTTTTCTCTAAAAACACACTAAACTATAGACTTGTTAACGTTAAAGGGCAATCAAGAAAATTATGAAAAAGTTTTGAATACTGTATGTGAACTACCTCGACGCTGAAGATGTCGGAGCTTTCTGAGATAAAATTCATAATGTGCCACACCGTCTCAGGAAGATCCTACCTCAATGTGAGCGAAGCGAACGTAGGTAGAGGGTAGTTCACCTTTCGGCTTCAGGAAGCCCTTTACGTAAGGGAGAGGAGGATGTCAACTAGTGATGGGTTCCACACTACTTGCTTCTAAAATCTCTGCGACAGAAACTTCATCATCACTACGAGGTTTCCATAATTCATCATCAGAACCAGTTTCTCCTTTCACATGCACCACAACGTTTTGAAAATCAGTGTGCATAGCCCCAGGGAACAAAAGTTTGTCAATAAGTTTTGTTGCAGGTAAGTGTTCCTCAGATTTGATATATTCTATCCACACGTTAATAACGTTTTGAACATGTTCTTGGTCAAAAGGTCTCACTTCTTCGTAATCCAGTATAAGTTCGTTTTTGCTTGAATCAAACGTACCACCCGTATCTTCAATGTCACTGATTTCAGCATCATCCCACACTTCTCCCATAGCCCAAATTTCGTTTGCAATGTAAAGGTAGAGAAGTTCATTTTCTGTGAGTTGGTTTGCGAGTTGTTGTGCTGTTGCCATGTTGAAAGATTTTCCTTTTTGCTTGTACTGTTTTACCTTTTCATCCTACCAAACGGCGAATGCTTTTTCTATAAATGTTGTTTTTGTTTGCAATGACGCCATGTTACAGGTATGATGGATTGTTAATTGCATCATCTATTGATGCAAGTTTTTAAAAAATACAACGTATACCCCCTTTTTGAAAGGATTTTAAAATGACTGAAGCAGACTACATGGCATATGCTAAGGATGAGATGCACCGACTCGTGGGCGATGTGTATGCTCCTTTGGAAGATGTTGAGCTTGTTGAGTCTGGTAATGGTCGTAAGCTTTTTGTCAATGGTAAAGAGGCTGTTGATTTGATGCGTATGATTGGTTATCTTGACATTCTTCCGTTCAATGAGTCTGAGTTAACTCTTGGTGGCGGCATGGATGCTGATGAGTTGCTTTCTAAGCTTCATAACTTTGCTTAAGGTATGAGGATTTTTCATGTCGTTTTGTTGCACTTGCTTTAATTTTATGTGTTTGGGGGTGAGTTAATCCCTATGGCACAGATGGAAACATATATGAATCGTATTTCTGCATTGAAGCGTGATGCGTATGCACGTGGCCCTTCAGCGGCGTCGATTTATGACAATGCGGCATGGAATTTGTTGCTTATCGCTAAAGACGATGATTGGAAGAAGTTCAATACGGAAGTGAAGCGGTTGCGGTCGCGTATCGCGAAGACGAAAATTCACAGATAGATGTGTTGGATTAGTTTAAGTTCCCCTCTTCTTGTTTTGGAAGAGGGGATGCTTTTGTAGGGAAGGGTGGTTATGGAACGATTTGGAATCCGAGCTCGTGGATGATGTCTTCGTGAGTTTCGCCGCCCCAGTATTCTAGTACGGTTTCTTTTTTGGTGCCATTTTCGTCTGATTTAGTGGCGACGTAGGTTTTGTCTCCGAGGAATTCGTCAACGAAGATAGTGAGCACATAGTCTTCTGTGTCGGTTTTCCAAAGTTTGACTTTTCCTGAGTGTGTGGTTTTAATTTCTTGGATAGTGTGTTCTGCCATGAGAATTTCCTTTTCTTTGTCAGAGAATACTATTGTAGATTTCTAGTTTAGCTTCTGGGTTGTATTCTCGCATTTCTTTGACGAGCATACGGGTGAAACGTGTACAGAAGGATAAATAGTCGGTGTTGATGGCATTTCCTTTGTACGCATCGTCCATAATCCCGGCTCTTGCGTAGCTGGTTGTTTCTGTGAGAAAGTCGATACTGTCTCGAAGATTTTCTAGGTCATCTGGTGTGGCAGTTTCGTTTCGTGCTGATGTGATGTAGGAAAAGGCTAAAGCGACATTATAATTGTAGAGGTCATTGTCGTATGTGGTTGATTTTTCTGCAACTTGTTTCCACTGGTCAGGAGTTAGTGGGTCAGTTTCGAGGAGTGCGTACATGATGTGTTGTACTTGAGGCATTCCTATCTCTTTAGCAAAGTATTCGAGGTTGTGTGCTTTGAGTGCGATGTTGATATCTTCGGTCGGGTTTGTGTCAATCCAAGAGTCTGTCATAATGATTGATTGTAGCTATACTATTTCTGCTAAGTCAAGTGCTGTTTTGTTAGAAACAAAAAGTACCCCGTACGGGATTCGAACCCGTGTTTTAACCGTGAGAGGGTTATGTCCTGAACCGACTAGACGAACGGGGCATACTGGATACCTTTAATATTACCTATGTCTCTAATTTTGTGCAAATCTCCCCGTAGAGACTTGTTTTCTCCTTTTTCCATTGAGTCTCTTTAGGGAGAAGTAGATAAATTTGACAATATGTTGATAACTGATATACGTTAATTATGTACAGCCCAAACCACCTAATTTTGAAAGGAAAAACGATGAACAAGAATCATGTTTTTGCTGTCGCCGCAACAATCGCACTCACCACCACCGTAGGAATGTCTGCACATGCTAACGAAATCGACCTGTCCCAAACTGGGGAAGGAGCAACATGGGTAGAATCCGCTGAAAATGCTTCACTTCCTGAACTCAACGCAACAGATATTTTCAATAAGGAATCCGAAGAATGGGTTGATGAAAATGTTGTAGAAACCCCAGCACCTTCTCTATCTGATGTTCCCGTTAAGGTTGGCGAGGGAGAAACTTGGGTTAAGGAAAACGCAGGTGAGCCCTTGGAGAATGCAACTGTTAACGATATTGAATGGAAGACTGTTGAAGGTGAAGAGTGGGTAGAAAGTATCGCCCCGAAGCCTGTGAAGGATTTGACTGCTGAGGAAGTGTTCGGTCAAGATAAGACTGTTTCTGATGCTTCTAGTTCTTCAGGCACAGAAAATGATGCTACTGATGATGCAACCGACACCGAGGACGGCAAGAATGAGTCTAAGGATGAAACTGGCAACAAGGATGCAACACCAGCTAATAAGAATGTCGAGCCTGGTAAGCAGGATGCCTCAGTGAAGTCAGCGGAGAAATCTGATTCTGCCCCTGTTCGTTCTGCTCGTCTTGCGAACACTGGTGCTTCCATTTTGTGGATTGTTGCTGGTGCGGGTGCTCTAGCTTTGGCAGGTTTTGGAATTGTGTTCTACGGCCGTCGTAAGAGTGGTGCTGAGGAAATGTAAGTTTCCTTGCGTTAGAATAAACCCCTTGGTTTCGAATCAAGGGACTTTCTTTTTGAAAATAGAAAGATAGGGGGTTAATTATTTCGACGTGAGATAAGGTTTTCTGTTTCATTGAGAAATTCTTCAAACCCTTTGTCATACATGTACCAAAATCTTCCATCTTTTTTGAGAGAATCCTGTTTAAGCGATTCGAAATTGGGGTACGGACGGATAGTGTTTCGCAGATAGCAAGCCAAATCAATCACATCTTGTTCTGTTTCACACCCCAGTAGCTCGTCGCAACCACTACATGACCCGTAGCCATGCACAAGTAGTCCATACATTCCTTGTGTATAGAGCACTGCTACGAAATCACCTGTGTAGTCACCGAGCATTGCAGTATTGATAATCTCGAAGTCCCATGATTTGACAATGTCATCGTAGGAGCTGTATTTAGTGAGCATCGTCAGGTTCTCCTTGAAAAGCGAAATCCTACATGTTATTGGGATAATGTAGGCTGTTAAAAAGTACCCCCAACGGGATTCGAACCCGTGTTACCGGCGTGAAAGACCAGCGTCCTAGGCCACTAGACGATAGGGGCATTGTACCTGTGGATACTTAGTTGCTGTACGTCCTGTTCTCCATTCGCAGACAGAGGGTTTCCTGTCCTGCTGGGCCGGTCTCCACGTACAATGTAAGTATGAGACCTGCTAGTGATGAGATACATTACGCTTTGTTATGGTAAGTGTCAAATTACCTGTTTAAGGGTACTTTTTGCCGTGTTTGTTGTATTGGTTATTGGCGAGTGAACTGTGTAGGCTGGTGCTATTGCATATGGGACTGCACGGGCGTTCTGTAAGTTACATATTTATGTCCATTAAGCAGTGGATTTGACAGTTGAATCATCGTTGCGTATATTAGCTTATTAAGAGGCTCCTCGAAGCGGTTACTTCTTACATATTGAATCCCCCACCGTTTCAAATTTCCTCACTCAAGACCTTCCATTTATGGTGACATTTGTCACTTATTCTTGGAAGGTCTTAACATTTTGCACCTATTTTGACAAGGGAAGTTATTGCAAGTACACTGTCATACTAGACACAATATAGGAGAAAAATGAGCATCACCGAAAACGCACTACGCACAGGGTACCTTGTTACCACCAACATTGATGAAAAACCCCTCGGAGACACACTCTCCAACGCTTTCATCGTTGAACTAGCAAACCTTGGATTCATTGTCACAAACCCAGAGAAAGCTCAAGAAATCCCCATCCCCCAGGCAGAATATATTCTTGAATCTGCTCGTGTAATCGTAGGAACCGACCGCGACACCACACCCATTTACCCAGGATTTCCGCAACAGGTAAAAGATTTGCCCACTACAACTCTTATTGTTGAACAAATTCTGCATTACCTCTCGGGTGGAATGTTGATTCCCGACTATCCTGATGTTGTTCGCGAAGGACTTCCACTAGAAGATGCTGTGCGAAGCGGTAAGAAAATTGAAATCATTGATTATAGTGACTACAGCACCATTCAGCTTGAGTCACTTATGAGCCGTTCCAACGCATTTTCCGATGTGGAGAAGCAGGTGCTATACGATGTTGTAAGTGCAGACCTTAGTGATGAAGAAATCATTAAGTACTACACTATGACCAAAAATCACGAAAATGCACACAGTTTCGTAAACGCTGTCATTGAATCGAACACAACAGACAAGAACACTATTTTCAGCATTCTTGCCCCTGTAACAAATAACATCACACGTCTTTTGCGACTTTACCTTGCTGCGTACACTTCTCCTGTCGCTGGGTGCGAAGAATTCTACAAGGTAGCTACAGAAAACTTACTCAATGACTTTGTTTACAGCATCTACCACAACCCTGTGCCACGCAAAAACCGTGTGATGCTTGTTAATTGCATCGGTGACCTCACCGCTGATTTCCGTGTTGACGAAATGCTTAAGCACAAAGAATTGTGGCAGCGTATCATTCGGCATATTCATGGCTTTGACTACCAGAAAAATGACGCTGCTGTACGTGCAATGAACATTGTCAATGACAATATCGGACACACAACGTTCAATTCTCTTATCGAGCAAACTATTGCTAAAGGTGATGCTGTAAAGGCGTCAACTTTGCTTCTTGAGCACCGTCCTTCTGAGATGTTGCGCAGGGCTGTAGCGTTGATGCGTCTTCCGCTGAAGAAGGGACAGGCTGAACATGTTACTGATAATCTTTATCACGCAGGTTTGAAGGCTCCGTTTACGACAGTTATTTCTGCGTATAACGGCATTCTTAACGCTAATGAGGATATGGCTCGTTTGGTTCGTGCCGCTGGTCGTAATAATGCGGTTGTTTCTAAAAACAAAGAGAAAATTTCTGATGATCATAGGGATATGGCTTTGGGGGCGTTGGAGAAGGTTATGGTTGAGAAGCTGAAAGACCTTCCGGCTCCGAAGATCGTTGGAACTTCCAGTGACCTTAATGTTCCGCTTGTTGCTCGTGATGCGTCTACCACTGATTACGCTATCGATAGAGGTGCGAAAATTGATGTGGAAGGTGAAGGGGATGTGCTTCGTATTTTCTCTCATTGGACTGCAAAAGAACATCAGAATGGCTACATTGATTTAGGTGTTGTTTTCATTGATGAGGACTTTAATCATAAGGGTGCTATGACATGGAACACGTGGAATCGTTATCGTGACCTTGGTACTTATAGTGGAGACAAGTATGTTACTGCTGGTGATAGTGCAGCTGAGTATTACGATGTTGAACTATCTAAGGTCAAAGGTGCTCGTTATCTGGCTGTGACGTTACAGTCATGGAGTGGATACCCGCTTAATGATGTGGATATGATTGCAGGTGCCATGTTTAGGTCTAAGCCTAATTCTGGTGAGGTGTTTGAGCCTCGTAGCATTGTGTCTGCTTTTAAGCCTACGACTTCGTCTTTGCAGGCAGTTCCGTATGTGTTTGACTTGGAGACTCATAAGTTGATTTGGTTGGATTCGTCTTCCGGGTCTACTAGGGAATGTGTTTCTGCGGATAATGATACTGAGGTTGCTGATGTTGTTCGAAGTGAGCTAAGCCCGCGTTTGACGTTCGGTGATTTGGCTCAATTGTGGGCTGATGCTCATGGGTCTAAGGTTGATTCTGAGGCTGAGGTTGATGTGGACTCATTGCGTGAATTCTTAGGGGTTTAGTCCTGCATAATTTCAAGGTCTAGAAAGCCCGTATCATGTTTCCTTCGTCATCAAAATAGTACCGGTTGGCGGAGAGATATAGGTGCGGGTTTTGTTCTTGGTGGAGTGTTGTTTTTGTAAATTCTCTGCCAATTTCGTCTTTTGTTAGTGGTGGGTATCCGAGTGTTTTCCTATGGTTATTGTATATGTTTTGGGTTTCGGGTGTGATTGTGCGTGTGCAGTATTGGCACATAGTTAAGACTCCTTGAGACGGATAACGATACAAAAAGACACTACCACATAAGTGGCAGTGCCTTTTCACCTGGGTACTTCGGTCGCTGTACGTCCCGTTTCCCTATACTCACAGGCCAGGGGTTTCACCTGCGGAGCAGCTAGAACCCTCGATACGTACAGTATCCCTTGCAAGGCGGGTTCCGCATATAGTTGTACTTGGGCACCATATGAGGCGAATAGCATGCTCCCAAGTTGAACATGTATTGCCCGATGTGTTGCTTATTTTTGTCGTTGTACTGTGGTTGGCAGTGGGCGACGCTTCGCAATCGCATCTAGGGAGGTAGTTACCAACTACTCTTGTTGTTCCCTGTGTTTGACACTATACATGATTGTTTGAGTTGGTGCAAATTTTGAGTATATTTAGTTATTTTTACTGGTCATGGAAATAACTGTACCTGTTTTGATTGGTGATTGTTGTGGTGCAAGTCCTGGTTTAATATTGTCCCAGTGAGTTTCGAGTTGCTCTTGTGTTTCGATGCTGTGGATGTTTCCTTCTTCTGTGTATATTGTAATTGTTGGGGAATTAAATATGGCTTGTTCTGGATATCCGTATGCGTAGGTGAGTTCGAGCATTGCGTTGATGGCTACGCTTATATCATCTAATTCGTGGACTTTTAATACTTTTCGTATTTCGTTTTGTGTTTCTGGGTTGAATTCTAGCGGTGAGATGTATGCGTGTACTGGGTGTGGTTTAGTTGCTTGAATGGCATCAAGTTTTGGGTCTTGGGTGTTTGTTTCGATGATGTGTTGGAGAATGTCTTGTGTTGCGTGTTGGATATTGAATGGTTCTTGTTGTGTTTTCTCCCAGATGGGTTGCAGTAGTTCTGTGATGTGTTCAGCAAATGGAACAATATACTTATTGTAAGCGTCGAGAATATTTTCGTCTAGGCTGTCGATGGTTCCTGTGTCGATAAGGTTTTCAATTTCGTCTTCTGTAAGTTTCCTTATGGGTATGGGGTAGAATCGTACGTTTGGGTCTGGCAGGAGGTTGTTGTTTTGTGCTAGGTCGATGTATAGGGATGTCATTTTTGTGTTCCTTAAGGTTGTTTTTGTTCCACTCGGTAGATTTCGTACCCGTCTTCGTAGGCTACTTTTTTACCATTTTCAAGAGTGTAAATGAATAGGATGTGGTTGTCTTTGATGAATTGCGACAGGTTTTGGGTGTCTATTTTTGGCTCGGTTTCGATATTGTTGTTGATGAGGTCGTAGACGTGTTTGTAGGTGATGGTTTCGGGTAGTATTCCGAATTCTACGTCTGCTATGTGGGTTGTTGCATCTGATCCGATAAGGTGTGCCTGGTAGTTTTTGAATATGTCCATGGTGTGTTTCATTTTTTGTCTTTCTGTTGTGAGTTTTGCTATTTGTCTATTCTAACTGATGATGGGTCTATTTAAATCATGTTGCAAAATTTCTAGAATCCTTGATATCATGAAACTAGATACAGAAAAGGAACCACCACATGACCACCACCATCCTCTACGCAATCTCCTTCGGACTCATAACCTTACTACTCGCCACCGTTTGGACAACAAACAAAAACACCAGAACCAAGGCACTTATAGCAGGCATTATCTTAGGAACAATTACAGGACTCGTACTCAACACCATCCCACCTAACACCACACCACCTAAACCCCTCCCCTTCATGAAACCAGCCCTGATATGATTAACATCCAAAAACATTAACCCCCCCAATAAATAATCATGACCATCACCACAAACCGACACAACTACAGGCCACGACAACTAAGCACCACACCAACCTACTACCCAACCCCTATAAAACGAAACACACCCATCACAAAAACCAACCTGCTGCCCATTGCAGGATGGCTACTAGTCTTAGCCAGTGCCCTCTACGCCGCAATTAAAATCACCCCTACAGCACACGGAGATGACTGGTCAAGCCTCTACATCGGAGGAATACTCGCCGGCCAAGGAAACTGGCAAGAAGCATACGCCGTAGACCCCAGAGATTTCTCACTCACAGGATCGCCACTATGGGAACAAATGCGACAAGAACGCACCACCGTCAATTTCGCACACCCCTTCGTACACAACCCAGGTGTTGCAATGTTCATGGCAGTATTTAGCAGCATCTTCAGCTTCACCCAATCCATGTACATCCTCACATTCATCAGCGGAGCATGTGCACCTCTTATCCCGGCTGCAGCGTATAAATTTTGGACATCAAAAACCATTCCCTGGTTATATCTCATCCCCACAACCCTAATGGTATGGGCAACAGAACCATACAACATGTCGCTCGAACTAGGACAAACCACACCGCTTATCCTCACCTCATGTATGCTCGCCCTCGCACTAGCAAAAGACAATCCAGTAGCAGCCTCCATAATGCTGTCACTCGCTACCTTCGTTAAGCTCACCCCAATCATCGTCATCATCGGACTTTTTCTCATTCCCTCGACACGACGGGCTGGAACATACACTGCACTTATGGCTTCTGCATGGTTTTCCTCCCTCGTAGTCGTGCTCCATGAACCTATCGGCATTTGGATTAGCTCCCTTAAGGAACATGGCTCAGCTTTCCTTGTGTCCCCTATTAACGCAGCTCTTAGTTCTGCTATTTATGCTCCGATGCGAACAGATGAAGGTGTAGCAATTGTCACCGATGTCTCTAGTTCCCCTGTAACCTTAGCTATGGGAGTGGTCATTGGTGTAACAGGTATCATTTTCTTACGAATGTGGAACAAAAGTTTCACATTCCCTGAGGAATCTTTCCTTGTGCTATGTCTTCTAGGTCCTATGTGTGTGGCAAGCATTCTGTGGATCCACTATTCGGTTATGCTCATTTTTCCTATTATAGGTTTTGTGGTTTGGGGCATTGAGAGGAAAAACTGGTTACTAGTGGGTGCCGGTGTGGTAGCAAGCTTCTTACTTATTATCCCGTTTGATTTCACGCACCCTGCGACATGGAATCCTGTGATGCTTATGCATCTTGGACTGTGGATTGTAGTGGTTGTGGTGGTTGCTTCAATGGGTTGTAAGTACCAAACCACATCGCTTCGAGACAGTTAGCTAAATGCTTTTTAGATCCTTGCAGATGAGAAATATTTTGTGTAGTCTACTGATAAGAAAATAACTTCTAGAAAAAAGGATCTATTATGAGCGACATCATCAACATTGTATTCAAACGAAGCTGTTCCGCATGTCCAGAACAATACGACATATACACAGAAAACAGCTCACATGAGATTGGTCTTGTGCATCTTCGTCACGGCTATTTCAGTGTTTCAAATCGCTATGATGAAACTGTTTTTGGTTGCGATTTCCCGCTAGAAATTGGGGATGATGATATTCAGCCTGAGGAGTTTGAAATTATAGGTGCGAATCCTGATGGTGGTTTCGATTCTGATGAGCAGCGTGATGCTTACCTAAGCATTGCTGCGAGGTTTATTGCACAAGAGGAAGATATGGAGTTAGGTGACTATAGAGTCGAATATTAGGGTTTTGACTCAAAAGAGATAATTCTATGGTCATCCAAGAACTCGAAAACCTTCTTAACAGCGACCTATACAACCTGAAGCTTGATCTTTTTGAACTTGTGAGAAAGCACGGGTTGAGGCACATTAATGAAGACACTGGTGAACTAGATGTGCTAGCTTTTTCAGAAGACTACGAAACTTTCGAGGATTTCTCAGAAGATGTCAAAAATACAATAATTCAACGTGTCAAAAACACAGAAAACATTGATTGGGATAGGCTATCCCTTAACATCGCTAACAACCACTAATTAAAAGGAACAAAATATGTCAACAACACCACTAAAAATCCTTGTCATCACAGACCCTGACAATAACATCTTAGACTTTGAATGGGACGAAGAATTGCATCCCACCCTATACACAAGGTTCAAAAGCCTTACTAATGATCCGCAAAACTACCCCAAAGATACAACAATTGATCTGTTTAGTATCCACATTCCAACAGAAGATTTTCGTACAGATTTAGAAGGATACATGGAGAGCAATTTTTTGCGTCTTATTGCGGAAAATGATCCTTTCTACACGGGTAGAACAGTCTAGAACAACTCTAACATCCTTTTATTCCTTGCTGCTAGTGAACTACCTGATACCTATGTTCTCTTCGCACGCGTTGAGGCATGGGGTTTCCTGACGCGATATAATACTTCAATCTTTTCTCAGCATAGTTTGCTATAATCGCATCAAGAAAATATCCACAAGGAGACAATGATGAATACTGAGGGACTTCGAATTTTTCTCGATAATGATCTCTATGACACGAAGCTTGATTTAGCGAAACGTGCCGGAAGCCATGGTTCTTTGCACATTGACGATGATACTGGTGAGTTAGATGTAGACGCTTTCTACGAGGATAATTTCTATTTCAGCCAATTCGTTGCTGAAGTCAAGGACACCGTTACGGAATACATCGACGAAGACCTCGATGATATCGACTGGGATGAAATCGCCCTTAACATTGCGGAAGAGTACTAATCATGTCGCACCCCCATAGACAAGAAATGCTTGACCACTTCAGCGGCAACCCTAATTCCCCAATCAAACCCTACGAAAAATATGATGCTAGATTCTACAAGGATAGAAGCCTGTGGTGGATATCTGGCGGCTGGTTTGTGATAACTGAATCCGTAGATGTGCCTCAGCTAGGACCTTCTCAAACTGTGGCCTATATGTCTGATGATTTCGGCCGCATTGTTGACGATGAACCTATAGCAGTTGTTGAAGGCGCTGGCAGGCACGAAGATGTTCTTAAAGAACTTGGTTTGAATCTAGTGTGGGAAGAAGAATAACCCCTCCTTACCTTATCTTTGGAAAGGAGGGAGACGGTGGAGGGTAAGACGGGATTCGAACCCGCATCGCCAATTACTGGCACAGGATCACAACCTGTTGCATATCCTTTCTGCCACCTACCCGGTGCGGCATCAGGGAATCGAACCCCGAACCCTCTGATTAAGAGTCAGATGCTCTAGCCAATTGAGCTAATGCCGCATAAATACTTATTGAAAAGTATTGGTGCGCCCTGACGGGTTCGAACCGCCGACCTTCTGGGTGTAAACCAGATGCTCTCCCAGCTGAGCTAAAGGCGCAAGGTGCTTATCCTACTGACCTTAGTACACAACACGCTACTTTAGTTTTACATGTCTTCCCGCGAATCCTGCGAAGCGATAAGCTTTCTTCGTAGGCATCAACCAAGCAGGGAGGAGGTGAGGAGGTGTCTGCTTGTCTTCACGTTGGGCCTGTGGACTGTGAAGTTAATGACCTTTAATCTTTATTCTGTTGTGTCGTATACTTTATATCATGGATTGTGTGTTTGCAAATCCGCAGGAAGAAGTAGGTATTATTCCCAAACTTTGTCGTGTAGGCTTACGAATTTGTACCCATCGTCAAGTGTTACTTCTTCACCTGTGAGGAGCTTGTATCGGAAAAGTTCGGGCTGGTCTTGAAGTGCTTCAATGAACCCAATGAAACCATTATAGGTTTTACCATTGATATCGATGTTAATACAATCATCAGACAGGTCAAGTAGCCCTTCGTAGACAACGCTTCCAGGAGTAACATTCACAATGGGGCTGGTGAGGAAAAGTTCGCCGTTGTTGTTTTCAAGGTAAACGCACCTTTCTCCATAAAGTGCCATGTGTTCTGGTTTGTTAAATTCCATTTTATTCTTTCTTGTTGATTGTGACGGTACAATAACATTGTATAAGAAAAATTGAAAGGATTTCAACCCATGTCATCAATCAAGAACACAATCAAAGCTCTTGACCATATTTCCAGTAGCGTATGGGATACGTACCCTGATACAGATGAAGATATGTGGGGAAGCTCTGCAATTAAGCTTGTGGCAGAGAGGTCATCACGTATACTAGCAAATGTGCTTGAAGTGGTGAACTCTGGTAATAGTATCGACCCGAAATTGCTTGCTGATAATATTGAGGAAGCACTTGGAATGTATTTTCCTAATGAGTAGAATCAATAGCATTAACTAAATGTATACAGAGAAAGGTAACACATATGACCATTAGAGAACTAAGAACAAAAGAAGACCTCCAAGACTTCGCTAGAGAATACAAGGTTCCAGGTGATTGGCATGAACCAGATAACTCAGGTATTAATGCTCGTCTTATTGGAACACACCTCGACAATGCTATGGGTGATACTGTAAAACTTGAACACGAAACCTATGGAGAATACAACGTGGTTCTTACCTACGAAGATGAGGATGTGGCAGTTATTAACCTAGCTAATTTGTTCCGTTACGCAACGCAGTAGGGTTGAAAATGAGTGAAGTTAATTTTATTCGCGGAATCACCGCCCAAGTCGAATTCTACGATGACACACTGAAAGAAAAATATGGAAACACGACCCGAGTAACCTTTATACTCAAACCGTATGACAGCTCCAACCCGCACTCAATTCGTACCTATGATGCCATTGAAGCACTTTCAAGAAACTCAGTATATGTCGCAGACCCAAACCGACAACCACAATCACAAGGTGCCACATACTACACTTGGGCGGATGTGATAACCTACAATATGGATTGTTTTAAAATTGACGGTCCGGGTCCAGATGAAGATTTCGAAGATATAACACGTCTAGAAATCCTCGACACAGACCTCGAAATCCATAACAGCTAGAAAAGCCACACGGTTTTTGAACCGGTGGCTTTTCGTTATTACAGGCATAGAGTTCAATGGGACATTCCCCATCTATCCGTCAACAAAATCGTCAACTGCTTTCACATCATACGGGTCGTCGATAGACGGAATCCACTTGGCTTGACAAACAATTTTTGTACCATCGCTGAATTGCCAAAGAGATTTTTCATCTGTGTGCTGCTTCTGGGATACAACCTCACCGTATTCAGAAAGTACATTTCGAACATATTCGTTATAGTCATGGAACTGTGGCGGTTTTCCAAGTACTTTTGTTTCAACCCGTGCGGGGAAAGCGAACTGTAACGATAATTCGAAATTCGTATCCTCTAAAGTAAGAACATACATTCCATCACTCCGCTACTCGAAAGAACCCACGGTGAATTTCATCTACATCAGGAACAAGTTTTCGCTCCTCAACGATAATGCCTTTGTCACCACTGTAGCAGACAAGTTGAGAGTTAGCATCTACAACCATACTTACGGCACCGTTTGAAAAGATAAGGTCACCGGGATGAGCGTTATGTAGAGGAATATAGTCAGTTTCAAATGACATGACATGCACGTTGGGAACATCCTCTAGTGTTTGCCCCATAACCATCTCATACATGGCTCTGACCATTCCTACTGAATCGACACATAATGAATCATCTTTAATCGCGTTTTTGAATGAGCCGTGAACATTTCCTCCCCATTCATAAACGGGATTAAGCATGAAAAAGTGGTTGAGTGCTCCGTCAAACTCATATTGTTCAATATTAACTGGTTTCATAATTATCTCCTTTAGAAATTCACCTTAGCGTAAGTAGCGTCATCCATAAACGAAAATCTTGGATACTTTGAACGCTTCTCATCTTTCTTTTCAAGTTCAGCAGCTTGGGCGTATAGTTTATCTAAATCGTGTGCATTGTCTATGCTGAGTAAATCTTCAAACGTGACAAGTTTAAATGGGTCGTGAAAAACCTCTGCACCATCTGTAAGAAGCACAATGAAATCAATATCATTTCTGCTAAATGTTTCGATATGAATATGCTGTGAAATAAGGGTTGCTGGAGTCATACTATCAGTAATCCAAGCTCCATTAACAGTATTTCGATTTTGTCTATTCTTTAACAAATCAGCTTTCGCTTTTTTATACGACTTCTTCCAAGATTTCCCTGCTTCCGCCCGTTTGATAACTTGTTGGAGGATTTTAGTTCCAGCACCTTTAAACATGGGGTCTGCAACTTTTTCTACTGTACCGTTTTTAAACCCAATATACGCGGGCGAATCACCTAGACAAGCAATGGAAACAGTTTTTTTATCCCATGTTACAAACGTTAATGTTGATTGAATCCCTTCTGTTTGCACCATGAGTTGTGCTTGCATGAGGCAATCTGTGAAATCATTTCGGATGCTGTGGGGGTCAGTGATATTTTTCACAATAGCGTTTGTCAATGCATGGGTAAAAACATGGGTGAGCATAGCCTTATTGTCCCCCTGGGTTGTGTTAAGTGGGGTAACACCATCGGCAATGCAGACACAGTTGGTGCTCGTTGCGACTGCGTCTTGGTTAAGGGGTTTATGTGTCGATGACCATATCAATGTGGTTGGCATGCGTTTAGTGTATCAAATAAGTAGCAGTTTCTCAATTTTTGCAAAATGAAGCTGTATTCTCTCCAAAAAATTGTATCTGTCAGCTGATTTGACACCCATATTTCAATAGTATATGCTTGTCTATATCAGGCCCACTTGGTGGATACTTCTTATTGGATCAAGAAAACATATTCCGCCTTTCTTTCCTGAAATTTTAGCTCCTCACTATCTACGGATTGGTGAGGTTTTCTTTTGTCTGAAAATCAAACCCTGCCTCTAGACTCCACTTCTCTAAAACCCACTTTCCCAAACCAAAACAAAACCATACAACACCAGCAAAGTTGCACACCAAAACAACCCCTGCTATAGTTACATCTCGTCAGGCTCACTGATAGCGGATACTACTTCACCTCCAATGAAACACAGACCCGCACACACTTTCCTGGCACACAAACTTACAACTACACAAAATGTGATACACTTACAACCACAACGGTTGCACAGTCACAACGCAAACGGGCAAGAGCACAACCACAAGCGTTAAGCAAAAGGTAAAGCACCAGCCCCTAAGCACAACGACAAAACAGCAACCGTTGGCTTCTATCACAATTGTGAAAGTCTCTAAGTGCCGTGCCAAGAAAACTATCTTGAGCTACGGCACTTTTCACATTTCACACAAGGAAGGACACCATCATGAATACCCAGATCGCAACCCAGCTACGTAACAACATCCTCATCGTCCCAGACGAGGCAACCAAGAAGCCGGCCCGTGACGCCCTTGCATACGCAACCGCAGCTAACCTTCTCACCTACGGCATTCTCGTCAATCCCGAGGAACTCGTCGGAACCAACAGTGATTACCTCACTGAACTCAACAACACCGCCCGTAGCCTTCGTGGAGCCGACCGTAACTGGAATACCCTTTTCCCGAACTTCCCCGAGGGTGTGCGAAAGTCTAAGCGACTCGACCTCATCATCGACCAGATTGTTCACTACTGGTCATTTGGTACTCTCCGCCCCGCACAGCAAGACGATGTTCGCAATGACCTGCCAGTAAATGAAATGCTCAATGGTGCTGTACGTGTTGAAATTGTTGATTCCTTTGACCGTGCAATCGATATCGCATCCGATAAGGTTAACCAAAACAAGGCACTACAAGCTGACTTTGTTAACTTTTTCATGTTCGTGTTCACTCACGCAACGAATGAGCAGAAGGACAACCTTCTTCATGCGACGAAAAACGCAAAGTTTAAGGAAAACATTTCCCTCCTTCACTTGGCTCTTATCCTTGCTACACGCCAAGCAAACGGTGGCACGCAGGCAGATGCACGTGATACTATCAACCAGGTAGTCCTTGATGTCATCCCTACGGTTACAAATGCGGATGTACTCCTTCGGCTAATTCTGTCTGCTTACGTTTACACTGATAATGTTGAAGGTGAATCACTTGTAGAAACCGCGACCCGTATCGCAAATCTTGACCCAGTTGCCCGAGGTACAAAGACTGCACCAATTTCGAACAGCGTTCGACGTGCAATTGTTCACCAGCTCGATAAAGTCATCCGATTCAAGGAATTCCCTGCCGATGTGTTCCTTGAGCGTAAGGCACTGTGGCGCCGTATCCTGTCTTCTATTCACGCGTTTGATGTTGCGGCAGATGCTAAGCAGCGTTACTTGCTCGATGCTTTGTTTGAGAACAATGAAAACTACGTCACGTTCAACGCTGTAGTTGAAGCAGGTCTTGCAGGCGAAGATACTCAGCGTGCTCTTGATATGCTTGCACAGTTGGCACCGGGGTTGCTGCTTCGTAAGGTCGTTGCGTTTGCTGAGCGAGATTTTGATTCGACGTTTACTGCGGTTGATTCTGCTTTGAGCAATAAGAAAGTTCCTGTAGCAACGCTTCTTGGTGCTATCAACGCGGTTCGTGCTTCTCACACTGCGGGTAATGGGTTCCGCCGTATTGCAGGTATGACTACTCAGAAGACAGAAATGCGTGCACGTCTCACTAAGCTACAGGCAGAAGCATTGGAAAAGGTTCTAGTGGATAAGGGGCTTGCTGTTGCACTTGCTGATGCTCCTGCACCTAACGGTGTTGTTGCTATTGGCAATGCTACGATGCCAGTTCCGCTGTCGCTTGCGTCTCGTTCTAACACTGTCACTGATCGTCTGCGTCTCGACCAGGGTGAGCGTTGCATGATTGAGGGTGAGGGTTCTACCTTGCGTATGTTCGTTCACTGGTTCAACAGTAATGCTGGTTCAGATTGGGACCGTAGGGTCGATATTGACCTTGGTATGTCTCTGTTCGATGAGGATTTCAATTCTCTTGCGTCGTGGAGTTACAACAATGTGTACTCGGGTCGTGATGGCTGTCACGGTGTAAACGATATTGTCACGTTCTCTGGTGATATAACGAACGCTCCTCACCCGGATGGTGCATCTGAGTTTTACGATGTGGACATGGTTGGGTTCAAGGCGAAGTACCCGAAGGGTCGTTACCTTGTGATGAGTTTGACTGTGTACAACGGTGGCACTGTTGATAGCATCGACCACTTTGCGGGTGTGATGCGACGTGGTAAGACTCAGTCTGGTCAGGTGTTTGATGCTCGAACTGTGATGTCTGGTTCTCGTTCTGGTGTGAAGTCTCGTTTGGCTTTGCCGTTGGCGGTTGATATTGATACTGCTGAGCTTATTTGGCTTGACACTGATACGGGTATGAACATGTCGTACGCTACGGTGACTCGTTTGCAGGATGAGGTTGGTCTTGCGGTGAAGAATGTTATTGATACTGATAAGGTCAGTGTGTCTGAGTTCTTGACATTGTGGGCTCGTGTACATGGTGTGCAGGTTAATGATTCGGTTTCTGTTGACATGTCTCAGGTTGCTTCGCTGTTGTAGTGGTAGTTGATGCAGTTGGCTCCCTTCTCGATTTTGAGGAGGGAGTTTTCTTCTTGTGTCGGGTGTTATATACTAGGTCGCAATTGAAAGGATGTGACGCATGACTAAATTCTATGGTAGAGCGTGGGAGTACTTGGTAGGTCCTGTGCAATATGTGGAGGCTGGAAACCTAGAAGAAGCAGAGAAAATTGCTGATGAAAAGCCTGTGTTTCCACAACCTTGGCCGGAGTTTTTCCATGATGAATGGCAGTGGTATTTTCGTCACCCCAATAGTCAGGTGGAGATTAGGGATGGTGTGTTTGAGATAGGTTCATATACGATTGTGGAAGTTGAAGCACGTGGCGATAGTGGAAGTGGCTTCGATAGTTATGAAGAAGCTGCAGATGCGATTGATGACCTTGTTTCCGATGAAAGTAGCAGTGCTCTTCCAGAATCGTGGATAGAAGCAGGATTCGAAATGCCTGGGTGGGAAGACACGGAAGTTCTAGAAATAAGATAGGTCCCACGAAAAACAAGAAACCTATGGAATTTTTCACATTTCTACCATACAATTAATAAATTCAAAACTAAAAATTATCTGAAAGGAAACATATTTCCATGTCCTATATAGTTAATGCCACTGCCCTCCTAGCAGGTCCTGAAATCATTGTTAAAGCATCCAGCCTTGAAGAAGCCCGAAGAGTTGGTGTCGCTGAACCTAATTTTCCCGCTAGCAGTCTTCCATTTTCTCTAGAAGATGCGGAGTGGTTCTTTATGGACGCTGTGGAAGATGAAGCTTACATAGGCGAAGGCGAATATGAACTCGTGCCTTATGCTTCTGTTGATGTGTACATTGATAATAACGGTCAAAATTTTAGCACGAAAGAAGAAGAAGCGGAAGCTGCGGCGGATGAATTTGTAGAAAATTACCACCCGAAACTAGAGTTACCTTCGGACTGGTCGGCGGCGGGTTTTGAGCTTTCTGATTGGGATAATGTATTCATCTATGCAGAAGACGGTAATTCTGGCACATTTGTTCCGGCCTAAATTTTGTAGTACACTGGGTTTAAGTATCTACTCATTTAGAAAGGTTCCTATATGAACAACAAGCCACAAAGGGTGCTGTATTTCCTCGCACTCACACTTTTGCCTTTAATTGCATTTTTCACGACATCTATTGCAACCTTCGTTCTTGGTATTGCAGTATCAAACTCGCTCGTAGCAACTTTGCTTGTTATCGCAGGTATCATTGGTTTTATTTCAACAATCTTAGCGGCTCCTGTGTTCTACCGTTCCGCATTGCGTCAGGCAAATATTGAAATTGCTTTCCTTCCTGCCCCTCAGGTTCCGACGCGTAACATTGAAGTAGAGGAGGAGTGGTCTGATGATGATTTGTTTGGTGACTGGGGCGATGAGGAAGATAATGAGGAACCAATTGTTAAACGTTCCCAATTAAAGACTGGCAAAAAGCCAGCTCCGAAAAATGGGGAAACTGACACTAATGATACTAGTGCAAAAGAAGATTCTAAGGCTTCGGAAAACGCCTCCCCAGAAGATAAAAACGAGCCTGGTAGTTCTGTTGTGAGCACTAAGTATCACGAAGAGTAATGCATGTTATGAGACTGATTGTGTTTATGATGCGGTAGTTGGGTTTACGGATTTTATCTCAAAAACTCCTTCGTTCTTAGTGTCGAGGTAGCGTGTATTCCCTGAGGTAAATTCCGTTTCCGGCTACTAATTTGCTTTTGATAACTTTTTAAATGTTCAACCCATTCCGAGGATACCTATGAAAATTCTCACAACCATTGCTAAATACGTATTTGGATTTTTTGTATTTCTTATTGCCGCAATCGTTATTCCGGTATTTTTCGCCGCTCGTACCTTTGGTGAGATTGAGTTTATAATTACAGAGTGAACTACCTCGACGCTGAAGACGTCGGAGCTTTCTGAGATAAAATTCGTAATACAAGACCATGTATCATTTTTATATTATGCATGATCAACATTTTTGATTGGCAAGGTATGTTTCTGATTTCTTAATGCTTGTGCAGTGAGAAACTTAGGGTTAAGAGCAAGAATATCCAGAATAGGTGGGTGTACTTAGTGTTTTCATTTTTTCTTGAGGCTAGTGGTACACTTAATTTTTTCGATAAGGAAGGTAGTGCTTTGGCAAATTTAACATTTAATGATGTGAAAGAAATTAAAAGCACCGTGTATCAAAATACGTTGGCACATGTTTTATCGTTGGTTGGAATTGCTGGGTTTGTGTATTTGGTTGCTTTCGATGATGTTAATTGGGTGTATGACAAATACATTGCTGGTGCTTTTATTGTCGTTGTCATTATTATGAACATACTTGCGTTTTCTACGGGGAAGGAAATTGAGAATTTTTTGTTGCAGAATCCTGATGTTGCGAAAGCTCTTGAAAAAGGTTGATATATTTCTTTCCCCTCTTTCATGAGGGGTTTTAAGGTCGAAGGACGAGGGAAAACATGCCCGATTTGACAAAAAATAAATACGTGATTTAATGTAACTGTAACACAGACAAAGAGGAAAAAATGAAACACATCAAATCACTTGCAACAGCTGTCGCACTCACCCTTGCTCTTTCCCCCATTTACGCCACAGCACAAGAAGACCACAACGAATTCAAAACTGCAATCGAACTTGCCGATAACGACAAAGACGGAATCCCAGACGAATGGGAAGAAAACGGGTTCACTGACGAATACGGAAACGAATACCCGCTAAACCAGTGGGGTGCAGACCCAAACAAACCAGACCTTTTCTTGCAACTTAACTGGATGCACCCCCATAATGGAGAAAACTTCGCCCCCGAAAAAAACGAGCTCATCAACCTCATCAATATCTTTGATAAACATGGCTACAATCTCCATATTGATGCAGGAGATATCTACACTAGTCTCCCCACTGAAACATATACTCCACAAGGAGGGGAAACCATCAATTACCGCCCCTACTACATCGAAGATGAAACCCCTTACGAACTTTACACTCAAGCAGACACCTACCTAGGAAACCATGCAAACATCTTCCGGTCAGGAGTAATCGTCGACAATGTGAAACGAAATTCCAGAATGAGTGGCCTAGGACTTGTGGGAGGAAAAAGCTTCATAGCAACCAAGCAACGAGCAGGCGAATCCACCGACCGAGTTCTTGCACACGTACTGTTACACGAATTTGGTCACACACTTGGACTTACTCACAGCGGGGCGAGCGACCTTCCATCCCCTGGAGCGTATGACCCACACTACCCTAATTATTATTCGGTAATGAACTATCTTTACATGTACGATACGCTGAATTACTCTGAGGACCCATCCTTCGACACAAGTGAGCTACCAGACAAATGCTACCAAACTTACCTTGAGTGTTTCACTGGTCGTTATTACATTCCAGAAGATTGGGACAACCTTCAAATTTCGAACATGGGATTCGAGTACACACGAGGTAAGTCGGGAACTACTATCACACCACCCGTACGCAAAAATGACACGCAGAAAAACGACGTGACGGCCACTGTGACTCCAACCCCGACAACCCCGACAACACAGTCTCCATCCGTCGAAAATCCCCCGCACCCTTCTAACCAGAATGTAACTCCACAGGAAGATACGGGAACTAATACGACACATACAGTGAAAATCACTTTCGAAAGACCCGTGTCAGAAGCTAAGCCAAGTAAGGTGAAGGATACCGTGTCTAACAACCCACAACTCACTACTCAAGCAGAATCTGTTAAACATAAAGTAGACGGACACTTGTCAAATGATGCAAGCTTCGGGATCCTCATAGGAGTTCTGGCTATCATTTCTACAACTCTCGCCGTAGCAGGCATCGGTTATGTTCTTGGTGCCAATTAGGTGAACTACTCTCCACCTACGCTCGCCTAACGGCTCGCGTTGAGGTGGGGGTCTTACGACTTCAAAGATAAAAGTAGGTTTCTACTCATTGAATCTTGTATCTTAGTGTATACTGTTTTGCGAAATTACTAGTCACTAAGGTACAGGAACATATGAAAAAGAAAATACTCTCGGGAACAATTGCGGCTATAGCCACTGCTACCACCCTCACAACAGCACCATTTGCATCAGCTTATGTATCGCAAGAGGGCGAATATGTGCAATGGGATAAGGTTGATGAAAAAGGTAATAGGCTTTACGGTTCCTCTTGGCAACTTACTGTAAAAAACAGTGAACACGATGATGTGTCAACATACATCATTAATGATAACGCAATAAACCCTCCAAAATCATTTACAAATGATGAGGATTTTCTTCCTGACAAGAACACTGCTAACGGTAGGTTCGGTGTCTTATTAAAAGAAGGTCAGCAATGTTTGAGTGTAGGAATTTGTGATATCACCTATGAACTTAAAGAAATTGTACCACCGCAGGGATATGAACTACCTAAAAACAATGAACCAATTGTTTTCAAACGCAGTAACTATTCCCCTAAATGGGGTTCAGATGAGATGAAGTGGGTTACTCAAGGAGATGATAAAACCTCATTCATAGTTTCTCCTGATGAAAACACGAAACCGGGAACCTACACTATCCAGTTACAATCATATTACGAACCAGAAAACGCTATAAAAAGAGTGTTTATTAATGAAAAAGGGGAAACTGTTATAGAAGGAAGAGACGGTCGTCTATTCCCGCTTGGCATTATTGAAGGAGATAAGACTGGAACAGACCATGGTGTTGTTGAAATTTCAATGAGCGACACTGGGTCAATCCGTGTGGTTACTGTAGATGGAAAAACACATGATTTGGGGATGTTCTCTGATGGTAATCATGATGTGTGGTTTGAAGTTGTTCAACCGGGTGGTAAAGCATCTGAAGATAATACGGTTGCAGTCGAGCAGGGAAAAACCCTTCAATTGTCAACTAGTAACCTAGAAGAATTATCCGAAGGGGCTTTATTCACGGATCCTGAAGTAAAAACTAACATCGTAGATACTCACATTATAAGCTCTCCTTTGGAAGTTCAACCACCTGTTTTAGATGGTTTTGCAGGGGCGATACGTGTCAGTGAGAACGCAAATGGTGATTTAGTCTTTAATGACAAGAATAATCCTTTATTTTATTCTTCCGTGGATCTTGGGAAAATTGTAAACACTAAGACACCTCCAACCACGGTAGAAAAAACTATTATTCAAACTACTACCCCAACCCCATCGACCACTACAGTTACCGCACCACCATCCACTGTTACCAGTACTACTACTGTGACTGACACACCGAGTGTTGTTACTTCGACTAAGATGATTACGCCTGAACCATCTACAGTGACGAAAACGCCCGAAAAGGTAACTGTGACGGAAACTCCGAAGAAAACCACGGAGAAAGTCACTGATACTGCTACTGTGACAGAGACTCCTGAGAAGATTACGGAAAAAGTTACTGATACTGCTACTGTGACAGAGACTCCTGAGAAGGTTACGGAAAAAGTTACTGATACTGCTACTGTGACAGAGACTCCTGAGAAGGTTACGGAGAAAGTAACCGAAACTCAGACTCCTTCAATTGAGACAACAACCGTAACTCCTGCACCGGTTACAACTGTTGTAACAGAAACTGTTATTGCAAATGTTCCTAAAGAAGTGCAAACTACTGTCACCGAGACAGAAATTGTAGACGCTCCTATAGTGGATGAAACTGTATATCCTACGGAGCAGAATTCGACTACACCAAATGTTCCGACTGTGATTGAGAAACCTGCGAAAATACTTGCAAACACGGGTACTAATTTAACGCTAGGGTTGGGGCTTCTTGCTGTTCAAACCATGCTTATCGGTGCACTTGTCGGAATACGGAATCGTAAGAAAAATGATGAATAGTAATGAATTATTCTGACCCTTCCTCCCATTTCTCTTTGGTTAGCTATCTCACTGGTAAGAGAATGTTAGGGGGGGGAGTTTCTTTGGAACACAAAATGAATCATTGGATAACAACAAGTTTCTTACACAGGTGAGAGGTAATTAACAAAAATATGGAAAGTTGTTTCCCCCTTTTTTTACTGGAAAAGGGGGTATACTTGTTTATGTAAAACGTCTACATTTAGGAATATCGCATGAACAATAAAAAACGTATCACTACGGGAATTATCGGTGCTGCTGTGATGTGTGCAACAAATACTGTGATCGTGCAGGCACAAGAAAATACAATACCAACAGCCGTGAACGTTCCTGTCGAACCTGGACAGCCACAACCTCACACAAAACTTATAAACGCGGCAGGATCATCTACCCGAACAGGATCTTCACTTATCGATTCGGTATTAGATTCGACTTCTTCTCCTGGGTATAAGCTAGGGGATTATTCTTCAACGGGTAAAAGTAGTTCTTTTATATCCCAGTTTAAAAAAGAAGCACAATATGTATCGGGAACCCAAGGAACTCCCAATCTGACTGGTAAAAAAGATTTCGATTTTTCCCAGTCGAACCCTGCTGTGAAAGTTTCTCCTGACGCACCAGCTCGTCTTTTTAAGGCTATTCCGAGTGCTTTTGTTGATCCTTCTGGTAACTCTGTGCTGAATATGACGTTTGAAAATCCTCATATTCCTACAGAGTTGTCTATAAAAGATGCTGAAAAGTATAAATGGACAAAGCCTAAGGAAATCGAAGTCGAGTATGAAGATTCTTACTATGATGACGAGGGGGAAACACAATATGAAACAAAGACATCTACCGAACTTGATTACAACGATCCTGTAATTGATTTGCCTGGGTTTTATTTTGATGTTTCTGCTGATTCTAGCAAAATTCAATTTAGGGTTCCGTCTGAGCAGGGTTTCTTTGATGAAAAAGGTAAAGAATCTCCTCTTAAGGTATTTCATACTCGTGTGACTAAGGGCGAGAGTATTATTGGTAACAAGGGAAATTTTCTACGTGTGACTGAGGATAGTTCGGGCATTAGTAAGACTGCAAACCATGGTAGGTATGCGTATGGTGTTTCTGAGATGTTTAACGTGGGTGAATATTTTGAGTATGAAATGCCTGTTGATTATTCGTCAAGAAGAGATACTGCTAATGGTGGGTATACAGTGATAGCTCCAGCGAAAATAGTTATCGACCGTAGACAAGAATTCAGCACACCTGAACGTATTGAAACAAGTGAAGGTGAAGTCACTTACCTAATTACAGTGACAAACAAAGGAAACGTCGCAGTTGGTGGTCAGAAAGTCACAGACCCTAATGGAAAAGACTGGTCCCTTGACGGCGGTAAAACTATCCTCCAACCTGGGGAAACAGGCACTATCACGGTTAAATACGAAGCGGGTATTGATAAAGACGTGACTTTCAAAACACACGTATCAAATCAGGCAAGTAAAACTGTCACATATGAAGGCAAACAATTCCCCAAAATAACATGGGGTAATATGCTCTTCGCTGGCAATTCCGTGAAACCCGACACCCCTATTGTTGTTAAAAAGGGAAATCAGTTACTTTTCCAAATACAAGTCAAGAACGACGGAAAAGCACCTGCTGAAAACCTTACGTTCCAATTACCGAATGGGGAATTTTTCACCTCAAAACAAGTGGTTAAACCAGGTGAAACAGTCAATATTAACGTACCTTACACCCCGACAGAAGAACAATCCAAGGGAACAACAACCCTAAAGTTTATCGCAGGGTCTCCAGGTGAAGTAACACACACGTATAACGTTACTATTACGCCTGAAAAAGCTCCAGTTCCTCCATCTACAGCCACGACACCAGTTAAACCCCCGAAGTCCGGGGAGACCAGCACAAGTGAACCTAATCCCAAACCTTCCGAGCCAGCTAAAAACCTTTGGGACCTTGGAACAGTGCATATCACCCAACCAGTAGAAATAGGAAGCCCTTTCCATATACCAATGGAACAATTGAAAAACCCATCAAATGTAACATGGGCAAGAATGTTCATCATGAGTGATGACGGCTCCTATGTACAACAACTCGATGACGGCGAAGACGGACTTGTAGTCGTAGAACCAGGACGAAACTTCCCTAAGGGATTCCCTCTTGGAACCTACAAACCTGCAACTAATGACGGATATGTTGGAAAATCAAAACCAACCTTCACGCTCTATAACTCTGTACCTTCCCAAGCGAAAAACATAAAACAAGGACAAGCGAAATTCATTCAAGATTTCGGTACCCCTGTCGCAACGTTTACCTACGAGATTCATGATTTTGTAGACCAGAAGGATAACTACTTCAAACCTGTCACTGTTTCTTCTCTCCATTCAAAAAACACACTAAACCAAGACGTAACACTTCTTCCTGGTGAGAAATTCCAGCCTGTGTTTAATCTTGAAAAAGCTGATGACCAAACAAAACCATTTACTAAAGGGTTCGAGGTCATTCGGGATGGAAAAGTTGAGCAACTGCAACTAGTAAATAGAACTGGATATAGATACACGTCTAACAATGTTTTTGTTACCGCTCCTGACAAGAAGAGTTCAGAAAAAGTAACCTACACTTTCAAACCTGTAGAAAACGATTTGAAACTTAACTCTGTGGAAATCACAGTAAGGAATGTGTTTAAGGATGATTCTCAAGTACCTCAAGTGAAATCACCTCAAGAAATTAACGGAAAAATTCCTGCCACACCTGGAGAAAAAGTAACTATTTCTACGGGCAACCTTGTAGAAGGTGAGAACATTACACGTCTTTGCGACAAGGACGGAAAGTGTATCACTAAGGGTAATTCTGGTGTCGAATACACTCCTACGAAGGATGATTTTAAAACTCCGAAACTCTTCTATCTAGTCAATGACAGTAACGCAGTTGTAGGTAAAATGAGTTTGAAATTCGATCAGACCCTTAATAACCCTAAGATCGAGATTAAAGAAGAAAACACTACACATAAAGCGTACTTCGGTGACACTCTTACGCAAAAGCTGACAGTTCATAACTACACTCGTGACACTTGGGACACGGTTAAAGTTAAGTACATGACCAAGACAGCTCCTAATACCTTCGTGTATACGTCTTACCACGAAGTAAAGCTGGATACGCCTCTTAAGCCAGAAGAATCCGCAGATATATCTATCAACTTCGTTCCTAGAAGTGTGAATCTTGATGAATATGAAGGTAAGTTTGTTCTGAATATGACAGGTGCAAATGAAAAGGATGAAACGCAACCAGTGACGTTCGATTTGTCACAGAATCCAAAATCAATCAAAAAGGACGAAAAAGAAGAATACAAGATAGAGGATTATGTGCCCGTAAACCTTAACGCGAGATTCAAAACAAACCCCGATAAGCCTGTACAGGTAGAAGCCACCCCGCCTAAAGGTTTCATGTACACGCTTACAAACACAGGTTCCGCACCAATGGTAAACGTTAGGGTTGTTGATAAGCTCATCGAAGAAGGCGAATCTGGTAAAGAGTTCGGTATTGTTGCAGAACCTTTGGATCCTAACTTCAATGGTACACTTCTCCCCGGTCAGAGGGTAGTGTTTGTCGCACATTTGCCTTCAGGCATTGATCCAAATAAGAAGTATTCCACTTCCGCTCAAGCCTTTGGTGATCTTCATCAGCGCCCTGTTAGAAGTCGTAATTTTGAAAGCAACATTGATTATTCTGAAGACCCATCTTCTGTAATGATTATCCGTCCTCGTCAACCTAAGACTCTGCCATCCATGGTAATAAGAGAGCTGAATCCTGATGAAATTTACACCCCAGCAAAAAATCCAGAAAACATTGAAGTTCTCGGCACAGATAATACAACATTTTCTCGGACATATAAAAATCCAGATGGAAGTATCATAACAATCACCCCAGATGAGGTATACTTTAAGATTGATGGTTATCGCGAGCCTGTGTATCGTCACCGTAAAAATAACCCGTATGTAGATTACATGTTTCCTGGTGGGAAGTATACGATACTTCATACGTCAGAAATCTTTATAGATAGCTTGCTAGACGATCCTAATTTTTCTCGAAAATTTGTAATGGTTGATGGCAAAGGTGAATACATACCAGAACCTGCTCCAGTACATATCATCGACAATGCAGAAGGTGGAAAATTCGATGTAGATGGAGACCCTGAGCTCCTACCAGAAATTTTCTCGTATCTTCGTCACAATTTGATTGACTATTACCAAAATGTGGTTGGAGCAACAGAATCAGATGCAAAAATGCAGGCAGTAACAAAATATATAAGACCAGTAGAACCAAAGAATCTTACGACTGTTGACACTGGCTATGGTGTTGTTTTGACATCTGCTTCTGCAGCTTCTAAAGGTCCCGGTACATACGAGGAAGAGTTCGAAGTATTTGACCGTGTGACATACACAAAGCAGAAAGTAACTATTAAGTACACCATTCACCCTGATGGCACTGCTAGTGTTGATGAAATTATTGCCCCTGAGGGTGTAGAGTTCGACATCACTTTGTACCGCCCGAAAGATGGGTCTGGCGAGGTTCATGTCGATGAACAAGGTAAGATTCATGACGGATCTAACGAGGCTGGTGAGGTTCAGTCGGATAAGTTGAAGGATCGCCGTGTTTCAGGTAACGATTCCTTAAATGAAAAACCTGCCGAAGCACAAGACCAAGATACTACATCTAGTGAAGCTAACAACACTGATGACACATCAAAAGACACTGCAATTGATCGTGCAAGAAGTATGCTAGCTACTACAGGTATCCCCGCTGGAATAGTTGCTACTGCATTACTTGCCCTTGTATCCATGCTAGGTGCGATTGCTATTATGAGGCGTGGTAAAGTGAAGAAAGAAGATTAATCCTCTTCCCTTATGAAAAACACCAAGAAAGCTCCGGCACTAAAGATGTCGGAATTTTTCTTTGACAGACGATAAAGAATAATGTATTGTTTGTGTTGGAAATCTTTCCCCATCTACGGAACGTAGAAACGTTAAGCAGGTGGAGATTTTTCTAAGACGAATGAGTTTCTTTGTGAAATGAAACTCGAAAACCCTAGGAAACTTGAAACCGGTTACGTAGAGGAAAGATGTCGATTATCGATTTCAGAAATAAGGAACATGGCAGAAATAACAAAAGACATTGTTGACGAAGTGGTTGTCGAATACATCTCTAACCCAGAGGATGTTAGCTACCAATGGCTAGGGGAATTTGTAGACGAAGACACAGATTTCGATGAATTTTTCCATCAAGTTGCCACACGGTTAGATGGTCTTGCTGAGAGGGTCAGGAAAGGTGAAATCTAGCATTGAAACATAACAAGTGCTACGATTTTATTGCAGAAATTGTCTTGAAAGGATACTAAAATGGAAAATGCTACACGTGAAGAAATGACAAGATACCTCATGCTTTCCGCCGAAGGTGGTGCTGATTACTGGGCGAATGTTGATTTCCCTCAAGGGGTCGATGATAACTATCTTCCTATTGGCTCTATTGTGATTGAAGATTTTGATCCTGATGGTGTGGGAAATGACAAGAAAGCTACTTTCACTGTTGAAGAATATGCGAATGTAATTGATGACTTCGCTAAGAATGCACCAGAGAAACTTAAAGGCCTTTCTGATTTTCAGAACCGTTTCCGTGGAGATTGGTTGGCTGGTAATTACCACTTGGTGGACTATGACCATGAAACAGCTGATTTAATTGCACAGTGGGCTTTGTTTGATGGGGATGTAATTTACGGATAATTATTCGTGTACCAAAGAACACATGGCGAGTTTGTCATGTGTTTTCTTATTGTGGGTTATTTTCCATATTCGTTTTCTTCTGTGTGTTATTATTGTAACTAGCCACACGATTTAGAAAATGTTAGAAAGACCACACCATGACTCTTCCAATCAGTTCACAACGGGAAATTGAGGAATATAAGAAACTTCTTCCTTTGTTGGATTCTCAAGGGTTTGATTTCTCACAGTCATGGATTTGTGATTATGTGGTGGAGAAATCGAAAGAGTTTGAAGGCGTACACTGGTCTGGTGTGGCGTCTTTTTTTGTGCAACTTTGTAAGCTAGATGACCATACACCTTTGTTTCGTGTGCTGATGTCAGATACTGAGTCTGGGAAGTGTTTTCGTCAGATAAGTCCGTTATTAAAAGCAGGTCAAGATTTCTTGGTAGTGGTGGAGAATGATTCTTTGATTGCCGTGTGACATGTGCTTCGTCCTAAAGGAATAACCCGCCTAATTTTCTTAAGGCGGGTTTTATATCGCAAAGACCGGATTAGCTGTTCTTACGACGTAGGAAAAAGATTCCAGCCCCAGCAACAGCCGCACCGAGTGCAACGATACCAAGAATAGAAGCACCTGTGGATGCGAGAATACCTCGACCTGATTGGTTGTTGGTTGTGGTATTTTCTTGTGCTTTAGTGTCTTGTTCTTGGGTGGTAGTAGTTTCTGATTCGTTAGTTTCTTCGACAGCGTCTTTTACAAGTGCATTAGTGTCGATGCCTTTTTCTTGAAGAGCGTAGAGTGATTCTTCAATTGTTTGAGCGGCATCTGCCATTTCCTTTTTAATTACTTCGTCAGTACGGCCTTCAAGACGCTTTTCGATTGGAGTCGCGAGTTCATCACCAAGGTCGTTGAGTGATGCAACAGAGTTGTAGATTTTTGTAAGCTCTGCGGTAATTTCAGGGTCTTTGTTTTCTTTAATCTGTGCTTCTACTTGGTCTTTGACAGCGAGGTACTTTTCGTTGATTTTGTCTTTCACTTGAATAGCAGCATCATTTGTCATTTCTGGTGTGAACTCGACTTTGCCGTTGTAGATCTTAGCTAGGGGAGATTCTGGTTTTGATTCAAAGGTGGGAGTTGTTTTGTTTGCATCAGCCTTTTCTTCAGTTTTTGGTGCTGTGGTGGGGTTTTCACCGGCTTTAACTTCGTCTTCGGTGGTGATGATTTTCTTTTCACCGTCGATATCTGTAAGGACGTTTTCGTTTTCGTCTACGGAAATTTCAGGGGTGGTTTCTTTGCCTGGGGTGTTTTCTGCTGGGGTGGTTTCTTCTTTTGCAGGTGCTGATTCTTTGGTATTTGTTTCTGCGGCAATTGTTGGGGTTTCGGGGTTTGCGGAGGTGGTTTCTTGTGCGAGTGCGGGTGTTGCCATTGTGATCATTGTTGCTAGGCCTACGGTTGCGAGGATGGTGTTTCGTGTTGTTGCCATTGTTTTATCCTTACTTATTGTTTTGGTTTAACACTTTGTTTTGAGTTTATCATGATTTGAGCAGGCTTTGTGGAAATAGGCTCTTTATGCCTGGGTTTTGGTGCTGGTTTATTCGGGAAAGAAGATTAATGCAAGTTCAATTTGACAACAAACGCAATGATGGTACAATGGATGGTGCACGTTGAAACCAACACATTTTTCAAGGAGAAAACACATGACCCGACGCATCGGATTCGACCTCGACGGAGTAATCTTCGACTACACCCAGGCACTTCGAGACGAAGACCCCAACCTTGGCTGCGACCAAGGACCCTTCACCTATTCCATGATTGAAGACAACTGGTTCACCTCCCGTGAACAGTGGCGAACACTTCACGACAAGGCAATGAAGAAAGCTGATAAATTCGCCCTCATTGACCCGACCATTTTTGAAGCAATTGAACTTATTCATTCCCACGGAGATAAGGTCGTTGCTGCAACTGCACGAGAATTCGCATACGAAGACCTCACCCGGAAAGCACTCACCAACAATGGGCTAGAATTTGACGAACTCATCGTAACTGAATACGCAACTCCAAAGTCCAAGCTTGGTCTTACATCACTCCTTGAAGACCACCCAGACACTGTGCTTGAAGAAGGAGACACACTCATGTTTCTCCGCAACCAGCCCTACAATCGCCATGTGGATGTGAAAATTCCGCGAGTGTACTCTTGCCTTGAGTATGTCGAGAAGTTGTACGCATGAAATTTTAGCATTCCGTCCCCTCCCTGCTTTTCGTGACAACGACCACGGAATAGGGGAGGGTTCTTTTTGCTAAACTAAAGTCACACAAGTAACATTGACAACACACATAACAAGAAAGGAAGCACCATGCCCTTCAACAACACATGTATAGCTATACAAATTGGAATCAACACTCTCCTCGACCACACATGGCAATATCTCCCTCCTGAAGTACTTGACGCACTTGCATACGTCTAATCGCAAAACCAACAAAAAAGCCAAACAACCACAAAAATTTCACATATACCCCGCTATTCGTGTACTATAGAACCCTGTACGCGTAAAACAACCCCCTTTTGAAAGGAAAAACATGACTAACCCATTCCCTAACCAACAGCCAGCACCTGGCGTTCCAAACGTCAACCAGCCAGCTACCCCAGTAAATGGTGTCCCAACACAAACTACTGAGGTAGTACAAGAACGAACTGTTCCAGTTGCAGGTTCCACAGCCGTTGAAACAAAGAAAAAGAAGAACTGGCTCTGGTGGCTCATCCCACTTATCCTCGTCCCACTTCTCGCTGGCATCGCATGGCTCGTCCTCGGTGACCGTAACGCAAACGACACTGACACAGTAGAAACCACCACAACCGATGTGGTCGAAACAACTGTCACCGATGAACTTTATCCATACCCAGATCCGATTGAAGATCAAAACCCAGTTATCACTGAAACCCTCGACCCAGTCGCTCCTATTGACCCAGCTGCTCCAGCAGTTCCGCCAGCAGTGGACCCTGATGGTGCTGTAGTCCCAGGGGCTCCTGCTCCTGAGCAAGCCCCGAACGTAGTTGACCCTGTTGTACCTGGTGCAGACCAAATGGCTCCTGCCCCAGCTCCGGCACCAGCACAGTAATTTTTCCTCAAGTGCGGTAGACTAAACCCCTCTTTCACACTATGCGTTGGAAAGAGGGGTTATGTTTGTGCCTTGGGCTAAGCATAGGGGCCGATCTCAATGTAATCTTCGGCGGGCAGATGCTTTTTGAGAATGTAATTGATGTTCTGCTCTTTATCCATGTACTCTTCATTTGGCATAGCATACATAATAAGCTCGTATCCACCACGGTAGTATTCTTTGTTTTCTCCGTAGGTTCCCGTGTTGAGACTGATGAAATTTGAGATCAGTGCTTGGGTGTGTTCTGGCAACTCGTTGAGTTCAAAAAGTGACATAATGCGTTCCTCTTCTTATTTGTTTCACGTATACTTAATCTTAACGTATCAGAAAAGAAAGAGAAACATAATGTGGACTGCTGAATATTCCAATGACAAGGTTGTACTGTCTTCAAGCACGGGTGAGCATATAACAATCCCAGCAGAAGCAGCTATCAATATCGACCCTGATCGCCTACATGATGCGGCAGTAAGTCACCTAGAACAAAAGTGTGCTGACCTAGGCTTAGAGGATGTTGCTATTATGGGTGACGGGGAAAGGCTAAACACGATGGAGGGATACGCAAACAACGAAACATACATCATTATTGATATCCACTCCCCGCAATACACTGTTCAATCCAGCATTGTTCCAGATGAAAATTCAGATGAAACATTTGTCTTTGACACATTCAAGGAAAGAGACGAGGCTGTGGAAACCTTCATCTCGGCCTCGAAAAACTAAGAACCTGTTTTCGTTGCACTAGGAACGGGCACTATTCATAAGGGTATAGAAACACGAAACCAGCATCAGTACTACCATTGACCCACTCTTTTTCTCGGTCTTCTTCTGCAAGTTCCACAAATGACACCTCTGCAATTGCGTAAGGGTCATCGTCTGGGTCAGAAAAAGGCGGGTAAAGAAGAACCTCAGTCTCTGAACCAAATTCATTTTCTAGGCTTTGTAGCTTGTTAATAAGTTCTACAAGTTTCATACATATATTCCTTGTCTATAACGGTACGTATATGAACATACCACGGTATCAGCATGGTTTAAAGCTACAATGCAATACCTAAACAGGGAATTTGAAAAATACCCGTGCAATGTGTATTATTAGATTTGCCGCTATAGCTCAGTTGGTTAGAGCGCTCTGTTCATACCGGAGAGGTCGCAGGTTCGATCCCTGTTAGCGGTACAAAATCATCTCAACAGGAAGCACACAAAGTGGACGCAAAATTCATCCTTAACGCAATACGAAACAAATACCCCACAGCCGCGATTGTTCCCGAAATCACAATCACAGACCCCTATGTGAAAAACCAAATACCCGGCGAACGAGTATACGGACGACGTATCGACGCTCTAATGTTTTCCAGCCTACAACGCACAGCAATAGAAATTAAAGTGTCAAAACAAGACATGGCTCGCGAGCACTGGAACAAATGGGACCCCTGGAGACGAGTAACACACAGGTTCATCTACGCTGTTCCAGCTGGTTTAGGCGAATTTCATGATTTTCGTGGGGATACTGTGCTCTCAGGTCCGCATATGGATGCAGGTCTATGGTGGGTGCATGAGGATGGGAAAATTGAGGTGAAACGAAAAGCGAAGATCAACAAGTATCCCGATTTCCTACCTCAAGATGTGGTACAAAGACTTGCGTATAGGGCAGCAGGGAACCCGTTTGAGGCTTAATTCATAGGTACGAAGCAGTCCGGTTATAAGTGTCAATTGCATCAGTAAGCATGTTCGCATAATCATATACTTGAGAAGGTTCCTTGAAATCTTGCTCTTTCAACCATGCCGCAAATGCTGCAAGATTATCGATTCCTAAATCAACACCATAGCTCCTGTCTGGAACAAATAAATTAATTTCGTGCTTTATTCCATCTTCATCCTCAAGAACAAAAGTTTGGTTCTGATGCGTATACGTATGCATACACATTTCGCAAGTTCCGTCTGTTTCTTCACGAAACTCTGTTTTGAAATCAATAAGTTTGTACCTCATATACTTGCCTTTCTCTAATCTGACAACAACAATATCTTAATTCTTGGTCTAAAGCAAGTTTTTAGAAATTAACGCACAAACATCTTGTCCAGGCACCGCCACAGTGCGATAGAATAAGAAAAACACAACAAAAAGGAAAACACATGAACCAATACATAGAAACACAAACCCAACTCCTCATAGAAGACGTCAACAAAGCAATAGAAACCTTCTTCTCACGAGACCCACTTACCGAAAAACTCATCCCAATATTCAAAGAAAACTTCCAAATGGCAATGGATGACCATGTGCCCTACACCCTCGAACAACTCGAAGGAAAAGGACTCACAGACGAACAGAAATGGCAACACATTGAAGCCGAAACACCCATCTGGGGCATTGATTCGCAAGACGCGTTTGACTCAGGAATAATCAACGATGCTGATGTAGATAGTTTCATTCAGCGATACGGAATCCCAGAATCATTTCTCAAAGAACATGGCGATTTCTATGCAATCGACCATGTAACCATCACCTACTACGATACCCTTATCCGCGACCTTCTAGACGCACGACAAGCAGGAATCACCAACACAGGATTAAAAGAACTTGTATCAACAGTAGAAAACAACACCGAAATGCAATGGTAAAACCTTCGATAAGCAGGCAGTTTGACACAGGAATGAAAAAGAGTAATAATACTTCACACAAACTGAATAGAGCGAAATAGCAATGTGAAACTCTCCTAGAGAACTTGCGCAAAACAATATCTAGGAAAGAGAGGATGAGCCTAAGCGTAATAGGTTCACGAAATCAAGTGAATACATTCATAGCTTGCGGGAGTCATGACCCACAGAACTTCGACGGGAAGCAGGTACCACAGCGCCGTCTGAATGAGAATCCGAAGCTATTTCACTTTTTGTTTGTATTGCCCCATGGTGTAACTGGCAGCACGGAAGATTTTGGTTCTTTTAGTCTAGGTTCGAATCCTGGTGGGGCAGCAGGGAGAACACGACGGTGGACTCCTGGGTATGACAGAATAGAATCCGGCGTACGCGGCGGAGAGAATTGTGTGTCCTGGCCTTAGCGGGCAACTGGCTTAGCGGTCGACAGGGGCAGCAGGGTGCGGTACTTGATAATGAGACCGTGTACAGCCCTTGGAGGTAAAAAGCAATCCTCCTACCCATCTTAAACTTCATGCTATGTGGCATGATTTTGCCGGGTTGTCCGAGTGGCCAAAGGAAGCTGCCTGTAAAGTAGTCAAGGCGAGAGCCTTTACGGGAGTTCGAATCTCTCACCCGGTACCATAAGACCCTATAATAGTCTGGAAAGTTTTATCTTTGAAGTCGTAAGACCCCCCCCCCCCCGCCTCAACGCGAGCGTAGGTGGCGGGATATAAGACTTCCATGACAAATAGGCTAAATTTTTGCATTGTAATTCTCGTGTGATAAAATCACACACTAGGTAGTTACACGTAATTTTCACAAGAAAGGATACACGTATGACAGTTGTGAAACACACAGCGAAAACGTACTCCTGTGAAAAGAATCGTATGATTGCTGAAAAGGGGAAAGCTACAAGACAGCGTAGAAAGCAGATGATACCGAAAACGTATCGTTTGAAAATCGCGAAAAACAGCAACACAACCCGTGTTGATAAACTCCGTGATGTTTTCTACGCTACGAAATGGATATACAACGATATTATCGCATTTCTAGAAACACATACTTTAGACGAGTATGACGATAAAAAGAAAACAGTTAGCGTTCGTCTCGGGAAAGACTCAGACGAGTACGAAACCCGAGATATTACACATGTGTCATCTCGTATAAAACAATCTCTTGTAGCTCGAACCAAAACAAATCTGAAATCACTTTCAACCCGGAAGAAAAATGGTGGGAAAGTAGGAAAACTTGAATATGTTAAAGAAACACCGAGTATTCCGCTTTCACAGCACGGGATTGATTTCAAAATAGATACCGTAAACAGGCGAATCTATATCGCTAAAATTGGGTGGTTTCGTGTACATGGCATGAAGCAAATTTCACAAGATGCTGAAATTGCTACTGCCACTGTAAACGTTACGCAACACGGATATATTGTAAATCTCGCTGTTTTCGAACACCCATCAAACGATATGCCTGCATATGTAGAAGATTCTATTGTCGGTCTCGATTACGGTATCACAACTTCTATCACTACTTCTGCCGGTAATAAGTATGCAGCTGGTGTTGATATTCCTGACAGGTTGCGGGGACTGCAACGTAAAATGTCGAAACAGGAAAAAGGTTCACACAATTACACGAAAACGAGAAACAAGATTCGTAAAATCCATGAGGATCTTGATTTTCAGAAAGATGACCTTGCTAATAAATTTGTTGCCGAGTTGATGTCAACGTATGAGTTTATGGTTATGCAGGATGAGAATCTTTCTGGTTGGAAGAAACTGTTTGGAAGTAAAATGCAAACAGGTATTTTAGGTCGCGTGAAAGAAAAACTTATGTCGCATCCTCGTGTAATTGTGTTGAAACGGTCTGTTGCTACGACTCAGTTTTGTCCGAAATGTAATCAGTACACGAAACATGAATTAGGTAAGAAAACCTATTCGTGTCAACACTGTGACTATTTTCATAATGATCGTGATATTCACGCGGCAACGAATATGGTGTTGCTAGCTGTGGTAGAAGAAAATATAAAATGGGACGTGACCGATAAGGTTACATATCGTCGACTGCGGGACGCGGTTGCACGTAAAACTCGCTTGTGGAGTGGAGTTCCTCTGCTTGAAAATGTTTTCGGAGACGGAAATATTAGAAAGCAAGAACATCATGAAGAAGCAAGAAACTCAACACCTACAGGTGGGAATAGCTTCACCCAAGAAGCTCCCACCTCAACGCGAGCGATAGCGAGCGTAGGTGGAGAGTAGTTCACGCCAAGAACTCCTTATTCAGGAAGAAAGTACACAAGAGAACAACTTCTAGACGCGTGGGAGAAATCTACAAGCATCAATGATTGTATTACCAGACTCAATATGCGAGTAAGTGGTGCCGCATATAAAAGCATATCTAAGATTCTTGCTTACGAGGGTCTCATACCTAAACCCGTGTACGGGTCGTGACTATGTGAACATTGGGGTGAAGGATGTTGAGGTACATGTGCAAGATGGTGGTCGTACCTTGAAAGTTTTCCTCACCGATATGGATGCGGAAGGTAAAGATAAGGTTCACAAAGAGATGTCCAACTGGGTCAGTACCTAATACCGACATGAGCAGTGAGTAATGAGAACTAAGTTTGCAAGAGGAAAAGTATTTGCATTATTCTTCGCTAAGTGACCTGACAACCTCAACATAGAAATCATTGATAGCTGCCCAAAACTCGTCGTTGTCATCTGCAATCGACTCAATAGCATAGCTAATTTTTCTATCGGAAAGGTTTTGTATCTGATTATTCGTCTTACTGTCTATGTTACCCATGTCGAAAAGCACTTGGGTGATTTCTCTCACTGAGTCAGCATCGATAGTGATAGAAAAATTCATGGTTGTCACTCCTGTCAGAAATGCATCATTGTGTCTTGGAAGTTAAAATCCTTGTCCACATAAATTGCGTCGTATAGGTGTTCTGGGTAAGGACTGGAATAAAATTCAAAGGGGATGTAGTCCATGGTTCTATTCCTGAACACACCTTCGTAGAAATATCCTGCTTCTTCAAGGAGTGGGAATACTTCAATGATTTGGTCGATGATTTTTTGACGTAGCTCGGGGAATTTATCTTCATCATCTCCTCCTGCTGTGGCATAGTTCCCGTCATATTCTTCAATACCGACACTGCCGTCACGAGAGATAAACACTGATTTGTAGAAAAGCTCAGGTTCGTCTTTTTGCACTACTTGGTACAGGCTAATGTTTTCTTTTGGGTTGAGTTCTACTTCTCTTGTGCCAACTGTGATGTAATCAGTCATGATTAGTGTTCCTTTCTAAAAAATGTCTTCTAGCTCGTCATTGGTGCTTTTTGATAAGGATAAGTTCGAAATTATCGTCACTCTCACAGTGTATCATGCCGCTAGAGGCGTGTGCTTCGTTGAGTTCATAGAATGTGTCAATATTTGATTCTGCCAGCTATTCTACGTCGTTTAGGTGTATGAATATTGGGATTAAAACGTTGAAGCGGACTTTGGTAATTTGAAGCATTCTTGGTTTGATTTTCCCGAAACCCTTCCCATAGCGGGAGGGGAATTTTGTTACGTAAGTCGAGAATATGTTAAAGCCAATTTCTCTGAAGAAGCAATCTTCCCCAGACCTTCGGAACGTTGTGCACGCTTTTGGATTTCTTGGACAACATGAACTAACCCGAGCTCCTTATCCGCACTGAGCTTCGCTTTAACGTCTTCCAAGATTCGGGTTAGAGCTTCAAGGTTGCGTTTACGCTCTTCATCAGTTACTGCTTCGTCTAGAACGGTGTCAAGGTGCTTTTGGAGCAGGCGTGCTTGTCTGCCCTCTATTTTTGGGAATCCGATTTGTGTAGCTTTTGCTAGAAGATTGTCCCAAGCAATTTGTGCTTGCTCGATCTCCTTTTCAAGCTTTTCGGTATCAACAAGTAAATTCTTGTTAACGTTGTCAGTTGCAATTTCAAGTTCTCGACGTGCTTGGTTGAACTCTCGGTGGAAAGCTGCGGTTTCAGGATACGTTACGTCGAGCATAATTGGAAGGTAGAGAAGTGTTTCTTTACTAGTTTCCGTTTGGGTATAGGTGGCTTCAAGTTGCTCGAACAAGGTTTTTTGCTGAGCATAGCGGCGGGCGTTGTCAGCTTTTCGAGCTTTCTTTTCTTTTCGTTTGTTGTGACTGCTGATGGCTAGTGAAGAGGCTAGCTTAATGGCATATACGAGAGCTATTAGACCAACAATTCCTCCTATGATAAGAAGAATAGTAGACGTAGTTTTTTCTGTAATTAAGGGTTCATTGTTTTTAGGGATTGGAGATGGTGTGTTTGTTGGTTCTTTCGCATTTGTTGTCGTAGGTGATATCTTAGGGGTGGATGTGGGGGATGGTTCAGGTGAGAATGTCACTGTTGTCTTGGTAAGTGCAGGGGTATCTATAGCCAACTGTTCTTTTGCTAGGTTGTGTGCATTTTCTGCTGAATCGTAGAGTTGTGTACTTACTGCAAAAAAGATGACGAGAAATGCGAGAGAAAGGATGTTTTCTCCCTTGGTTCGGTCTTTCAAGGAGATAAGTATGTAGATGAAAAGGAGGGGTGTGATAAGAACTCCAATAGTCACAATGATTAGATAGAGCGGACCTAGCCCTATAAAGAGTTCTTTAAGGTTTTCGGTGATACTTGCTAAGTGCATGTGTTTTCTTTCTTAGGTGGTGGAATCTAATCACAATATCAAATTTATGTCTCTTGTCAACATTGCAAAATGAAAGTGCCTGTAGCATGTATCACACAATGTACCTGTTTAATCAATTATAAGCGACGAGCGGTTCGCCTTTCGTCATCATTGACATCGCCCCCTTACAGAAGAGACTTCCAGAAGTTGAAAGGTAAACTACCTTGACGCTGAAGACACCGGATTTCTTTCCGAGATAAAATTCGTAATCGCCTCTTTAAATAATGTGCTCTTCTAGTTCGCCATCAATATCAGCAGTGAGAGTGAGGTCAAAATCTGCATCACTTTCACAGTATAGAAGTGTTCCATGAGAAAATGCCCCTGAAAGCTCGTTCAATACTGAGAGGTTTGTTTCTGTGAGCCATTCTTCCTGATTTAAGGTTTGAATGGTTAGACCGTCACTTACCAACATTAAATTTTCCTCATTAAGGTACATATTGATTGCATCTACAACCGTATTGTTTTTAAGGAGTTGGTCTGCTTCTTCCTCCCATAGTTTTACTACAGCACTGCTGAGTTTATTCGCATCGAGTGCGAGTGTTGATTTTTCTGGGTCTATCCAATATTTTGCCATCTGTTCTTCTCCTAAAATATATGCTCAATTCGTTTAGAATGACCTAAACCCCTAGTTCACGAAGCTTGCACTCATTAATCACACCTCGGACATCATCGATGTCTTTTGGCTTAATATCCCTAAATTCATTACCGTCATCAGAAATAGCAACAACCATGTTTCCATAGTATATCAACCCGTCTGCAAACAATGCTTCTGTAATAAGGTTACGTTCTTTAAAAACTGTGGAATCGTTTTCCCGCCCTAAAGTGGCCACGTAAAAACCAGAAGTGTGCTTTCGGACATCATCGTACTCAAATTTGATGCCGTTGTCTCCGACCACTTCCCATACCTTGTAGCCAAGCATTGTTGCTTCTTGCACCTTGTATTCAGATTCTGGTGTGATAACAAGAACTTTAGTCATAGATTCTTCTTTCCTCTCTTTCGTTTCTAACTCCCGGTTTCCAACACTATCAGTCCGTTTTCGGAAAATGTATCGTTTGCGACGATATTATCGAAATCATACAGTAGATGAGTCAACTGCCCGCTTGAAATGTTTTCGTCCGCGACATAACCCAGCATTGCTTGGTTTCCGCGTCCTTTGTAGCGAGAGAGCTGATTTATAGCGTCTTCGAGTTTTCCGAATGGGAGAACTCTGTAATGATTTGGGTCTGAGGTTGATGAAGAAACGAAATAGTATGGAGTGTGGAGTTTTTCGCTACCTATGTATTTGACGAGTTCTAGATCGTTTTCTTCATACGACCCAGTGCGAATGATTTTTGCCATGTTGCGTAAGACTTGAATGATGTCTTCTTCGCCAAAGTTTCTCGTGCTCATCCGCATTGCTTGAGCTTGGATAGGCGAGGCTTCTTGTTCAAATTTTTCAAGCTGGTCGTAGGCGTCTTCAAACGAATTAAAAACTTCTGTAGTGATTTCCCCAGCGTGGGGTGCGGTATATTGTGTTACAAAAATAGTCATGGTGTCAGTATAGCAATGTGGCGAGCTTCTTTCTACGTGTAATCGCGTTGAAGGTTATTGATTGCTCTAAAACGTCAATATATTGATGTTAAGGGTTGTAACGTCAATATATTGAAAATTTTCAGCTTTGGTAGAGGAAGTGCAATATTTTGCGGTTAGGTTTCTTAATCGCAGTATTTTGAAAAATTTCACACTCCAACATGGGTATTTATCACCACTTTAGAAGCATGCTATACTCAAATGCACATTGCCCCGTAGATCAATTGGCAGATCGCCCGACTCTGGATCGGGAGGTTGAAGGTTCGACCCCTTCCGGGGCAGCCAATACTATTCCTGCCCGCGTCGAGTGATTTCGTATGCTTCGACAAGACCGCGTTCTTGAAGCATGCGGTTTCGTTCCTCCTCTGTTTTCTTAATCTTCTCCCATTCAAGAATGTCGTTATAGTACATTGCCCAGTGTTGTGATCCTGCTTCACAAATATAACTCCAAGCACGGAGTTGGGAGTCGAACTGTTCTTGTTCTTCTTCGCTGTACCTTTCTGGGAAGTACACAATGTTTTCGCTTCGCTTATTTTTGGCGTTATATGTCACAATCTCCTCAGCAGTAGAAGAGTACTCTTCGTTTGTGAAAGCGATATTCTCAACTGATTCGCCTGCTTCTGATTTTTCCAGAATTTCAAGCGACTTTTCAGCTGCATCTTTGATAGCGGTGAGTCTGGTGCGAAGTGTTTCGGTGCTTACGGGTTCGTAGGAACGCAAAGAAAATTTCTCAAAGAAGCCCTCTGGTAGAGTGTAGGTTTCTTCAATTTCGTCTCGCATTTCGAGGTAGTCTCGGCAAAATTCGTCGAGCTGTGCAAGGGTATTTTCGTCAAGTTCTGGGTGTTCAAAATTTTTCATACTGTAAGGATACCTATCTAAAGAAACTAAGTCAAATTTTGTGGTATCACCAAATTTGCTGCACCTCCACAACCCTGATACACTTCTACTCCGAAATGACCTTACAACTATGCCGGTCGGAAATACCACCAGCATCCAATGAAAGGAACACAACATGGTAAGTACAAATTTCGCAGAACTCGCGGCGAACAAATTCATCACCCAAGACATCCTCAACCTACGCCAAGCACGAGAAACTGCAAACAGTATCGCAGGCTGGCTCAGCGTATGGATTGTCCGAAACTCTAAGTCCTTCATGGAAAAGTTCGGAGACAAAAAAGCAACTGAATTCCAAGATATTAATATTCCGCTACTTCTCGGAAAAACGAACACAACCATTATCGGTACCGTCTCCCTCATACCCGAACTGGCTAGTCTTAACCCGCAGCGAGTTGAAGTGCTTAAAACCAAAAATGGTATCAAAATTTCCTACGGCTTCGACAATGTAAGAATGATTCCGTTCTGGCTTGCTCTTCCTGAATCACACTTCAACGAAGTCATTGAATACATCAGCAATGCGTTTGAGGAAGAGTCCAAGAACAGCTCTCACTGCCTACAAGAAGAGGAAGACTTCAACAAGAACCTTCTCAAAAACGTCACCGAAGAATTCACCCAAGGCACTATTACCGCTGAGGAGTACCAACTCCGAAGCAATGAATACATTGCGGCTATTGATGCAATTCGAAACAGGAAACTCAACACTCATGGAGTCAATAGGGCAGACCTTGACGATATTCGTGATGAATTGCACGCGAAGTATGTAAGGGATGGTGAAGTGTCAGAAGATAACCCATTCTTGTCAACCGCTACTCGAATTATGATTGTTGAAGATGAAAACAAGAACCGACCACGAAGGGCAGGCCGCAGGCGTCAGCGACGGGTGGCAAACGACTCTCCTTTTATGTGGTAATTAGGCTAAAAACGACCTGCTTCCGTTTTGGATGCGGGTTGTTTTTCATTTCTATACTTTCCAAAATCAAGACCACACAAATAATACAAAGCGTGTATCATTTCTATTCACACACCAAAAACCAACAACCCCAAGGAAACAAAAACCCATGCAAGAACTCCGGCATGTATGGTGGGTAATGACACATAACAACCTAATTATCGGCATATGGTGGTTTGTTATTGTCATTTTACTTGGCATACTTATCACACGCACACTCACACTCGCACAAAAAGTTCTCACAACCTTTTATAGAACAGTATCCACAAATGCCCAATGGCATGTCACCATGACCCAAGCAGTCGTATGGCTAATAAAAGTTGTCACATGGGTCTGTATCATCGCAATCGTAGGTGCAAGAATTGGTGTACCGGCAGGTCTTATCACAGCACTGGGAACTATCATAGGTGCCGCTGTTGGTTTCGGTTCCCAAGAAATGGTGAAAGATGTTGTGAAAGGAAGTGTCCACCTGCTCGAAAAACAATTCTCTGTAGGGGACTATGTGGGACTTGTCGTAGGAGGTGCAGACCATGAAGGTGTTGTTCGGGATGTTTCTTTGCGCACTCTTACACTGGCTACAGAAGAGCAAGGAGTTGTGACTATCCCACAGGGAAGTATTACTCTCATTAAAAACTATTCTCGTACAGTAGGTGAGTTTGTTGTACGTTTACCGTTTGATACAGCGACCCCAGTTGGACCAATTATTAGTCTTGTGGAAGAAATCACAAGCGATATTCACACTAAAGAACACGCCTTGTTACAAACCTACCTCACCAACCAAGATATTCAAGACATCACAGAAATTTTTGACATTGTTGTCAGAGGTGTATCAAGCGTTGATGCAGGAAAAATCATCATTCAAGTCAAAGGTGAAGCAACACCTGGCAACCAATTCGCAGCGAAAAGGGCACTACTTAAAGCAATTGCAGGCCACTTAGAGAAAAACGAAATTCAATTCTATTCCACTCATCTTCCTGAAAGGGTTGTATAGTCTATGTCACATATAAAAAAGGTTGTTGAAACACTTGGTGGATGGAAGCCTGCTTTGAAGATGGTGAAGCCATCAACGTCAACTTTTGCAATGATAGTTGTTCTGATTGTACTTGTTATTTTCTTTCCTGAAAATCAATGGGGTTGGGAGGATGGCCAGCCTTCTTCTCCGCCGAAAGAAACACAATCAACGGCGAATGAGATTGAGACTATTGAAAGTGTTACTACGGAGCCTCTTCCGTCTCACACTACTGAGGTTGTTCCTTCTGATACAAAAGTTACAGAAACAAATCCTCCTAGAGAGCCCATGACTCCTGTTGAAAATCCTCCTATGCAACCTGCACCAGAAAGTAAGCCCGGTGTGCGTAATGAGGATTCTAGACCACCTGTGATAGTTACGGTGACTCAGTATTCTACCCCCGTTTCACCTGGTACAGATATAAGACAACCACGCCCAAATAATCCCATGCCTAATGGAGCAGAAACTGTTACAACAACCAATGCAGAGACTAACCCGTTAAATAATAGGGAAATTGAATCCCAAGTCCAATGAAGTATTAGCCCACCATTACCGTAGTTGAATGGATTTGATTAGTGAGATAAATAACTGGGTTCCACGCCATGAGTTTGTCAACTAGACTTGCGGAAGAGTACTGGTTGTTTTTATCGTCACACCACATGAATTTTCGATTTTCTAACTCGCAAGAAGTGTAGATTTTATCTTCTGTGATTAACTTTCCGCCATCGAAATTATTCATTTCCACAAGCTCTGACAAGGTTGAAGCATTAATCTTTGTGGTTTCAAAAACATAGAGTCTTTGAACTGTAACTGTTCTATCGGCTAGCAGTTCGCTTACACCTTTATCTGTTAAATAGTATCCCCGGTACATGTACCTGTTTGGGGCTAGTTTGCAAACTATTTCATCACCTGTGATGCAAGCACAAGGTGATTTAAGTTTAGTAACAAAGTCGTATGCTCTTGTGTTCAGTGCCATGTGCGATTCCTTATGTGTGTGGTTGAAAAGAGGTTTCTAAAATGTGTTCTATACAACTAATTACTTGCACTGGGTCATAGTGAAAGGGGTCGTTATTTACAAGATTACGCAGGGAAATAATTGCTCCAAGTTTTCCTTGTGCTACTTGTCCATATGTGAGTGTATTTATGTGCCAAGGTGTTTCGTTTATTCCTCCTTGTGTTTTCATTGGAAGGTATTGGTCAGTAGGTTGGTCGTGAAGGACGATAACATGTGCCCACCCTTTGTATCCGATGTTGGTTTTTGTTGAGAATCCGCCTGCGATAATTTTGTCGGGGTATTGATTGTGTACAGCGTTGTTTTTATCTTCTGGGTACCATCCATATATGTGTTCCACTATACTGCCTCCGCTAATAGTTGTGCAGTAAGTGCTATAACGTCTGAGGCGTAGAAGTTTACATATTTGTCTGTCTGAGAGAGCACATTTTTGATTAAGCCTATAATTTCGTAAGGGTTTTCAGATGACCCTGCGTAAAGGGTATTGGAGGGTTGCCACATTCCTATACCAGATGACCATGTAGAGGACATATCGCAGGATGCTACGTGATACAAACCAGTGTTCACATCGTAAAACACTGCAATAACTGGGCTAAATGGTTCTTCTTTGTCCCATAATCCTGTAATTAGTTCCCAGGACGGGTTACAATGGTACAATGACCCTTGGTTTAAGGTTGAAAAAGACCATCCTAGGATTTGTTCTTTTTCTTGTGGTGTAAGTTCGTGCATTTTTGTAAACGGCTCCTTTGGCAATGTTTTGTAGGTGTTTTGGTGTTCTATTAGATGAGCTATGTTGTTTATGATTGTATCAGGTGTGGGATGGATGCCTGAAATGTCTAACACGTAGTGTGCTTGGTGGAGGGTGTGGAGGATGTTATTTAATGATGAAATGTTTGATATGAGTGTTGTTGTGTCTTCATTCCATGGAATTGGGTTCGGGTTCCATGTGTTTCTGTTTGAGGTGTGTCCGATGCTGTAAGTGTGTTGTATTGTGTCGTAAAAGATTGCTGTATGAATGAATCCTGGAAGTGGTTTCTCGTTTGGTGACGTGATTGTGTTTGCTGTGACAAGTTGGTAATGGGGCAGAGCGTTGTACAAACATGTTGGTACTGAGTTGTGTCGTTGCCAACCTATATCAGGATGGATAGTGAGTGTTGTTTTGTCGTGTAAGTATTGTTGTATAGTAACTTCGGTGGGTTTAATTTTGAATGCCATGTTAATGTTTTAGTGGTTCAGGTTAGATTCTTTTTAGAACGAGGATGACTAAAAATTTTCAATGAAAACCTATCAAACAAAGCTATTGAAAACAACTCACGCACCTCTATACTTAATAGAGTACTAAACAACAAAGGAGACACCAAACATGGAACATGGAATCAATCTAGACGCAGAGGCTGTACGCGAAGAAGTCAATGACCGTGCACAGTATGGAAGTCTGAATGCTGAAGATATTAAGTACTTTGAATCTTTAAGTGACTATGAAATTAATGACGCTATTCATCGCGTAGTTGGTGACTCATTTTGGGATGTGTTTGATCTAGTCAGGTCCAATGCAATTGATATTCTAATTGATGAGAAAAACGACTAAATTAAGGAGAGTTTGTTATGGCTTATGAGATACGACTGGATGCACTTTCCATCCGGCAAGAAGTTGAAGATATGTCTGAATTCGGAGCAATTGACGAGGCAACTGTCGAATATGTCAATAATCTTTCCGACGAAGAAATTGGGGATTCAATTCGTGTCACTGTGGGGGGGGTGAACTGTTGTCAATTTTTTATTGATAAATAGTTGTTTTATTTCTTTAAAGGTATGTTTTTGTGTTAGTGTATTAAAAATAGAGTTTTCAGGAAAGGAGTCAACAGATGAGTTCACTATCTGATGTTGTTTCTCCTATGAAAACATTCATGTCGAAGATAACGTTCACCGGCAACGGGAAAAGTATTCTGGAAACTGTTGGCGGTTTCTACGCCGACCTTCGTAACATCGATTATGCAACACTTTTACAAGCAGAAAAACATGAGCTTGAACAACCAACAAAACAGCAACGAAGAAACCTTCTCTACTCTTACGGTGTAACAAAACGAGAAGCCGACAACATCATTTACTCAAATAACGAGCAATGGCAACTCGTTGAACGAACAACACTTTTCAACATCAACTCGTGGCTAAAAGACATCGAAAATATTGATTCGCAACTTGAAAAAGACACACTTACACCACAAAGAAAACATGAACTTATCACACAAAAACAACAACTCGAATCAAAAATACGACTACGTCAAAATAAAGGTCACTCCGTAGCTTTTGGCGGGAAACGACTCCAGCGACTTATCACACGCTACCCCGACAATAAAGAGTATGCATTCGAAAGGAAACAGAAACGTCTCTTTCTAGAATTCATGGGTGACAAGAGTCAGACAGGTCGCAATCCCTGCGTAAGAGTGAATCCTGACACGTTTGAAATAACATTACGCATCCCTGAAGGCATGCGACAGCTCGACTCACGTTTCACAAACACTGACTGGGTGACAATAGGTTACATGCAGCCTAAGCAAGGAAAAGCGTACTTGCAAATGCTGCTGAAAGAGAAAACCTCACCTATCACATATCAGTTTGTGTGGAATCAGAATAAGCAACTGTGGCGGATACATTTCACTGTTACCGTCCCTGTTACAGAGTTTGGAAAGAAAGCAAACCTGCAACGAAAAACAACACACGTCGCAGGTGTAGATGTAAACGCTTCCCATATTGATGTCACTGTTGTTGATAAACATGCGAACGT
>ERZ1029858.72-NODE-72-length-61094-cov-120.121496_pt1 | contig 61094 bp, 61 predicted proteins | sample MGYA00519237_ERZ1029858 | MGnify/ENA primary metagenome ERZ1029858 (study PRJEB33666, sample SAMEA4610919) | skin metagenome | biome: Human-associated habitat; feature: Malodor aspect; material: skin | place: Philippines | collected 2015-08 ...
CCCAGGGCCCCAAGGGCGACAAGGGCGAGACCGGCGCTCAAGGCCCGAAGGGTGAGACCGGCGCTGCCGGCAAGAACGGCGAGGACGGCGCAAAGGGCGAGCAGGGTGAGCCTGGTACCGACGGCCAGAACGGCCGGGACGGCAAGAACGGCACCGACGGCCGCGGCATCGCAGAGGCCACGGTCAACGAGGACGGCGAGCTCGTTATCACCTTCACGGACGGTGCGACCCAGAACCTTGGCCGCGTTACCGGTGCCGACGGCAAGGACGGCGCTAACGCTCCGGCCGGCGAGAGCTCCAGCGTGAGCGACCGCTGCCTGCCGTCCGTGGGCGTCATGGCCCTGCCGCTGTTGGCGCTGGTCCCGGTGGGCCTGGCCGCCACCATGGACATCCCGGCGCTGGCTCCGGTGAAGGAGCAGTTGAACAGGGTCGGCGCTCAGCTGCCGATCTCTCCGGAAATGCAGCAGGCAGCCGGCGCTGTCGCTGGCACGGCCCTGGCCGTCGCTGCGATCGCGACGCTGGCAACGGTGTGCAGCACGGAGGGCAGTTCCTCCAAGTAGTCAGCACCCCAGCTGATCGCAAGCCCCGTCCCGCGCCCCGCGGGGCGGGGCTTCCCGTGTTGAAAACCGTTTCCAATAGTGGTTCAATTTTTCTTATGCGGAATCGTTTTCAGTACAGGGTTGCAGTTGTGGTGGCGGCGGTGGCCGTAGGGGCGTCGATAAGCAGTTGCTCCTCTGAAACCTCGGAGGGCCCGGAGATCATCGCAACCACCGACGTATGGGCGGACGTGGCCGCGGCGGTCACGGGCGGCGAGGTTGAGGCGATCATCACCGGCGACGCCGTGGACCCCCACCACTACGAAGCGACCGCGAAGGACCTCGCACGCATCAAGAGCGCAGGCACCGTCGTGGCCAACGGCGGCGGCTACGACGCCGCGCTCTACACCGCCGCCGAGCAGGACCGGGTCATCTTCGCAATCCCGCCTATCGACGCTAAAGAGACCCACGACCACAGCCACGCACACGAGGAGCCGGGCTCCCCCGACGACATCGAGCACGCGTGGTTCTCCCCGGCGAAGATCCGCGAGGTCGCGGACGCGGTGGCGGAGAAGACGGGTGGGGATGCCGGAGACGTCGAGAGGCGGGTTAGCGACATCGAGGCCAAGCTGCAGAGCTTGCCGGACCTGCGTATCGGCATGACGGAGCCGATCGCGGCTGGCCTGGTGTGGGGCACGGAGCTGCACGACGCCACGCCGGAGGAGTACGCCAAGGCGAGCCTGAACCACCAGGAACCGTCGGCGGCTGCGGTGGCCGCGTTCCTCGACCAGATTGAACGCGGCGAGCTGGACGTGCTGTTTGTGAACCCGCAGAGCACCAACAGCGCCACCCAGCGCTTGGCGGATGCGGCAACGGCGAATAATGTTCCGGTAGTTGAAATCCGTGAGACGCCGCCGTCCGGCCAAGACTTCCTCGACTACCTCGAGCACGTCGTGGACCAGATCGCGGACACCGCGAAACACTAGGTAGGACATGTGATCGCTGAGCTTCGCGACGCCGCCATCGAACCCCTGTGGCGCCACCTGAACCTCGCCGTCGAACCCGGCGAATTCGTCGCAGTGCTCGGCCCCAACGGCGTGGGCAAATCCACGCTGCTCGGAACACTGATGGGCACGCGCAAGCTCACTGCCGGCAACGCTTCTGTCCATGGGCGCATTGGGTTCATCCCGCAGCAGCACATGTTTCCCAAGGACCTGCCCGTGCGCGGGCGCGACCTGGTGTCGCTGGCGATGGGGAAAGGGGCGGCACCGGAGGACGTCGATAGGCAGCTGGCTTCGGTGGGTGCGGAAACCTTTTCCGAGCGGCGCGTCGGCGTGTTGTCCGGCGGGCAGCAGCAGCTCATCCGCCAGGCGCAGGCGTTTGCGCAGGCCCCGGAGCTTTTGCTTTGCGACGAGCCCCTGCTCTCCCTCGACCCGGCCCGTGCCCGCGAGACGGTGGAACGCCTGGCCGCGCATCCGGCCGCGGTGGTGTGCGTGACGCACTCGATAAACCCGGTGCTGGACGTGGTGGACCGCGTCCTCTACATCGGGCCGGAAGGGCACGTGGTTGGACCTGTTTCCGAAGTGATGCGCTCAGAGGTGCTCAGCGAGCTGTACGGCACCCGCGTGGACGTGGTGGAGGTAGACGGACGGATGGTGGTGCTGTGAGCGCATTTCTTGCGGACACGTCCTACCTGCTGGGGCAGGGGTTCGTGCAAACGACCTTGGTGGCCTGCGCGCTGCTCGGCGTGCTCTCGGGTGTGATGGCGCCGCTGATCGTGCTGCGGCAAATGTCGTTTTCGGTGCACGCGACCTCGGAGCTCGCGCTCATGGGCGCGTCCGCCGCGTTGCTGTTCGGCCTGAATGTGGGCTTCGGCGCCGTTGTCGGCGCGATCGTGGCGGCGCTGGTACTGGCCGCGCTGGGGCTGAAGGGGCAACAGGATTCCGCCGTGGGCGTGGCGATGAGCTTCGGCATGGCGCTATCCGTGCTGTTCATCCACCTCTACCCGGGCAACTCGAACCGGGCGCTGTCGCTGCTGACCGGGCAGATTGTGGGGGTGTCGGCCCAGAACGTGGCGCTGCTTGCGGCGACGACCGTGCTGGTGGCCGGCGCGGTTATGGTGTTGTGGCGGCCGCTGCTGTTCGCATCCGCAGACCCTGTCATGGCCGCCGCGTGCGGGGTGCCAGTGCGTGCGATGGCGCTGGTGTTCGCGGTGCTGGTGGGCATCGCCTCGGCCCAATCCGTGCAGATCGTCGGCGCGCTGCTGGTGATGTCGCTGCTGATCACTCCTGGCGCGGCTGCGTCGCAGGTGACGGCGAACCCCCGGCTCGCTGTGGCGCTGTCCGTGGTGTTCGCAGAGGTAGCGGCGGTGGGCGGCATGGTGCTCTCGCTCGCCCCGGGGGTGCCGGTGAGCGTGTTTGTCGCCTTTATCTCGTTCGGAATCTACCTGGTGTGCCGCGTGATTGGCAGGGTGCAGGGTTAGCGGTATCCGCGGTAGTCTGCTGGTTCTGCGCCCTTGCTCACCGCGGCGGCGGCTGCGGCGAGGAAGTCCCGGCGCACCTTCTTCTGCCCCAGCTCGCGGCCGGAAACCGATAGACGGATCGTGTTGCCCTTCTCCGCGCCGCGCTCCGCGGCCTTGATCACGTTGCGGCGCCACCACTTCGCGGCGCCGTAGCCTTCACCCACCGACAAGTTTCGGGCCTGGGAAAACTCCCCGCGTTTGAGACGGTAGATGCCTTTCGTGGACGCTGCGACGGCGAATCCAAACTCGCCCAAGACCTCCAGGGTGCCGTCCGACATGCGCCAGCGCGGCGGGGCGAACATGTCCAGGTCGAACCCGAGCGCAGACATCTGACGCGTCGCACCCTTGAGCCGCAGCCGCGCTTCGTGCGCGCCGAGGTTGGCAAACTCGCTGCGGCGCCCTTGCACCGGCTGGTCGAAGCCGTTGAGCATAAGGGCGCGGTGGCCTATTTGCTCCGTGAGCCAGGAGCGGGTGGCCTCGTCCTGAGCCAGGTGCCACTTCTTGTCGATGTGCGGCGCGACCAACAGAGACACCGGAAGCCCCTCCCTGTCCAGGTCCCGCACCATGCTGGCGACGTCCCCCAACGTCGCGTCGAAGATGGAGGAGATGGAGACAAGCACGCGCCCAGGCATAAGTGGGATTATCGCACACGGAAGCGGTCCGCGTCGGGTGAAATCTTCTCGCGTTGTTCGAACAGGTGTTCTACCTTGGCGGGGCCGTGTCGGACGGGGTTCTACTATGCGTAGCCAAGTGCAATGAAAGGAGGTGCTCCAATGAGCGCAGTACTCGACCAAGCGGTCAACCAAATTGTCGCCGGGCTGCGATCGCTTGCTGACGTCATGCGGGACCCGGACTCCCTCCACCTCGCCTCCACCCACGTGGCCATGGAGCGTCTCCACGCCTGCCTGCCCCTGCTGTCCAACGCGGACGCCGCGTTCGCTTTCCTCTGCGACCGGGACGGCGCCGGCGCCCTCGTCGGCGCGAACCACGCCGTGGAGTATCTGACACGGAGCCTGGGCTTGTCTCGTCGAGAAGCATTTGCGCTCCTGGAGCAAGGCAAGAAGCTCTACGGCGAACCCGAGGTTCCCGAGCCGGAGTCGAGCGCCGACGACGCGGAGCGCGAACGCAAAGAGCAGGAAGCGGAAGCGCGCCGCAAGAAGGCACGCGAGGCGCAGGAGCGGGCGCGCCGAGCTTCCGAGAAAGCCAACGCAGAGAAGAAGCGCATCATCACCGACGCGCTGAAAGACCTCAACGAGCACGCTAATCCCGGCTACCAGGAGATCCTCGCCGAAGCGATGGAGGCGGCCGAGTCCCTCACCGCCGAGGAGCTGCGGAAGTTCGTCCGCGACCTAGTCAAGCGCGGGCGCGACTACGACGGGAAGAAGGATCCCCTCGCCGCGTGGAAGAAGCGGGGCATCTGGCTCGGGGAACCGGACACGGACGGCGGCTCCTACTTCAAGGGCTACCTCGACGCCGCGTCACGGGCGAAGTTGGAGGCCTGCCTCGCCGCCGGCGACCACATGGGGTCCAACATGGAGGGCGAGGACGCCGCAAAGCGGGACAGCCGGCGCAAGCACCAGCGCCGCCTCGACCAGCTCATGAACGTGCTGGACCGTTACGGCGACTCCGCCACTAAATCCCGCAGCGGGGTGGGCACCGTGGTGATCTCGCTGACGCTCGACGACCTTTTGGGGGCGGACGCCTTCACCGAGTTCGCCACCAACACCTCGGTGTCGCTCACCCCGCTCGACATCGTCCGCTTAGGCCTTGCCGGGGACAGCTTCATCCTCCAACTCGACTCGGTCACAGGGGTCCCCCTTTCCCTCGGCCGCACCCGCCTAGCCTCCGTGGAGCAGAAACTTGTGCTGCTGGCCATGCAGGGCGTGTGCGCGTGGAACGGCTGCACCAAGCCGGGCGTCGAGCTTGAGGCCCACCACTTGGATTCCTACCTCAGCGGTGGCCCAACAGCAATGGACAACCTCGTGCTGCTGTGCCGCGAGCACCACATGTGCAACAACGACAACAAAGATGGTGGCGGAAACAAAGGGCACTTCGGGCGCGACCCTGACAGCGGCGACGTGCTGTATTACCCCGCAAACGGGGACCCGCCCCGGCACTCCAGCACCTATCAGTACCGAAACTCACCTGGTCAGAGGCTTGCAAAGAAAGTGAGGGCGCGGCATGGCGGCAACCCAAAACGCCCGCCCGACCCTGCCCTGTTCGACCCAGGCGGTTAAACCGCCCCGGCCTTCACCAGCGTCCAGGCGTACTCGAACGCCGTCTGCTTCCACTTCGCGTAGCGGCCGGACACGCCACCGTGCCCAGCGGACATCTCGGTCTTGAGCAGGATTTCGCCGCCCGTGCCCACCTCGCGCAACTTGGCCACCCACTTCGCGGGCTCAACGTAGAGCACGCGGGTGTCGTTTAAGCTGGTCACGGCCAAAATGTCCGGGTAGTCCTGTGCGGTGACGTTCTCGTACGGGGCGTACTTGGCCATGTAGTCGTACACCTCCGGGTCATGGAACGGGTCGCCCCATTCCTCCCACTCCCCCACCGTCAGCGGCAACTCCGGCTTCAAAATGGACGTCAGCGGGTCCACGAACGGCACGATCGCCTGGATACCGGCGAACTTCTCCGGCGCCATGTTCGCCACCGCGCCCATGAGCAGGCCGCCGGCGGAACCGCCCTCAGCGACCATCTGCCCGTGCGTGGTCAGCCCCTCTGCGACCACCGCGTCTGCGCACGCAATGAAGTCGGTGAACGTATTGACCTTGTGCAGCATCTTGCCGTTGTCGTACCACGCGCGGCCCATCTCGCCGCCTCCGCGGACGTGGGCGCACGCCCAAATCAAGCCACGGTCCAGCAGCGACAGCCTCGCCACGGAAAACCCCGGGTCCGTGGATGCCTCGTATGAGCCGTAGCCGTACAGCAACAGCGGCGCGGGTCCTGAAACCCCTTTGCGCCGGACTACTGACACCGGCACCTGCGCCCCGTCTGCGGCTGTCGCCCACAACCGGAACGCTTCGTACTCGTCCGGGTCGTACCCGCCCTCGACCTCCTGCTCTTTCAGCAGCGTCAGAGTCCCGGTGGCCACCTCGTAGTCGAGCACCTGCGACGGCTGGGTGTACGACGAGTACCCCACCCGCACCACCGGCGCGTCCCACTCCGGGTTGCCGCCGAGCCCCACGGTGTAGAGCGCCTCGGAGAATTCCAGCTCGGTGAACTCGCCGAAACGATCCCCCAACGGCGCCACCGCCAAGCGCGAGATCCCGCCGCGGCGGTACTCCATGAAGGCGAAGTCGCGGTAAGTGTCCACGCCCTCGATCCGCACGGTCTCGGAGTGCGGCACCAGCACGTCAAGGTCGCGCAGAGGGGGCAGCTGGCCGACAGGAACCGTCGATACGCAGAAGTTCGGCCCGTGCTGGTTGTGGGTGACCACCCAGTGCTCATGGCCGGAAAGGATCGCGAGGTTGATGTGGTACTCAACGCCCGACTCGCGCGGCCAGAGCACTTCGAACTCTGCGGTCGGCTGCGCCAACGGCGCCACGCGGTATTCAGAGGTCAGCGACGAGGAGGACACGATCATGAGGTAGCGTTCAGCCCGATCCGCGCCCACGCCGACGCCGAACTTCTCGTCCGGCTCCTCGTAGACCAGCACGTCCTCGGACGCCGCGGTACCCAGCTTGTGGCGCCACACCTGGTGCGGACGCCAGGCCTCGTCCACGCGCACGTAGAACAAGTAGTCTTCGCCCGCCCAAGTTGCGCCGTAGAAGACCCCCTCGAGCTCGTCTTCCAGGAGCTCGCCGGTATCGAGATCCTTCACCTGCATGGTGAAGCGTTCGTCGCCTTCGGTGTCGTAGGAGTACGCAAGTAACCGGCCAGAGGTAGACACTGAAGACGCGCCCAGGGAGAAGAACTCGTGGCCGGCGGCCAGCTCGTTGACGTCGAGAAGCACCTGCTCGCCTGGCATGTCATCGGACACTTTCGGCGGGCGCCACGGGTCGTCGGCGGTGGGCACGCGGCATGAGATGCCGTAGTTCTTTCCCTCCACCGTGCGGCCGTAGTACCACCAGTCGCCCTGACGCTGCGGCACGGACATGTCCGTTTCCTTCACGCGGGATTTGATCTCGCCGTAGATGTCGTCGACGAGGCCGGACCATGCGGCAGTACGCGACTCCGTGTACGCATTTTCCGCCTTTAAGTGGGCGATGACCTCGGGGTTGTCCTTGTCGCGCAGCCACTCGTAGTTGTCCACGAACTCGCGGCCGTGGAACGCGCGCACAATCGGGCGTTTGTCAGCTACGGGTGGGGTCATGCGTGCTCCCCCGGCCACTCGGAAAAGCGGGCTCCGGAGAGGCGCTCATAGGCCTCGATGTAGCGGTCGCGGGTGGCTTCCACCACGGAACCGGGAAGCTCCGGCGGCGTGGTGCCTTCTTCCTGGTCCCAGCCGGACTTCGGGCCGGTGAGCCAGTTGCGCACGTACTGCTTGTCAAAGCTTGGCTGGCTGCGGCCTGCCTCGTAGCCGTCCGCCGGCCAGTAGCGGGAGGAATCGGGCGTGAGCACTTCGTCGGCAAGCACGAGCTCGCCGCTGTCGTCCAGCCCGAACTCGAGCTTCGTGTCGGCGAGGATGATGCCCTTGCTCTCCGCGTAGTCCGCGGCGCGGCGGTACACGTCTAGCGTCGCGGTGCGCAGCCGTTCAGCCAGATCGGACCCCAGCTTGCTGGCCATGTGTTCAAAGGTGACGTTGATGTCGTGGTCGCCCTGCTCCGCCTTGGTGGCGGGGGTAAAGATCGGCTCGTCCAGCTTGGACGCCTCAGTGAGCCCCTCGGGCAGCTTCACGCCGCACACGCGGCCGGTGGCGTCGTACTCCTTCTTGCCCGAGCCGGTGAGGTAGCCACGGGCGACGCACTCGAACGGCACCATGTCCAGCTTCTTCACCACCATTGCGCGGCCGAGGACATCCTCGGGGATGCGCTCGTCGTCGATCGGGCCCGCGAGGTGGTTGGGCACGTCTGAGAGCAGGTCGAAGAAGAACATCGAGGTGGCGGTGAGGATCCGGCCTTTGTCCGGAATCTCCGGCTCGAGGGAGAAATCGAAGGCGGAGATGCGGTCGGTCGCGACCATGAGCAGGGTCTGCTCGTCCACCTCGTAGATCTCGCGTACCTTGCCGCCGGAGATGTGTGAGTAATCTGAAAGCTCTGGACGCATGCGCGCTAGTATATTCGTCGTGAAAATTCGCGCGACCGCAGTCCTCCTCCCCCTTGCTTTGGCGGCCTGCGCTGCGCCTTCGGAATTTGACGGGGAGATGCCGCAGTTCACCCCGTCGCGCGACGGTGCCACTTTCCGCCTCGGCCAAACCGCCAAGGTGGTCACCGAAGATGTGCGCTACCACGTGCCGGTCCAGTGGGAAGTCACGGTGGATTCACCCACCACAGCCCGCGCTCCCCGCAGCGCCGAGCACGCCAAAACCCTCGTCTGCTTCCCCGTCGCCTTCACCCCCGTGGCTATCGGGGACTTCTCCAGAGACGTCACGGTCGCGTTGCCGGAGCTCGTGCCTATCGACGGCTCCTTGGCCGCCAACACGGCCGACCCCGGCTACTGCGGCGAGCCCACGCTCACCGGCTACACCGGCGACCTGCGGGAAAACGACACGTACACCAGCTACGTCGCCTCCTGGGCTGGCAGCGCTGACCCGGGGATCGTTGGCACGGGCGTCGAGCTACACAGCCACGACGCCACGTTGACCTGGAAGTAGCTACAGAATGTCGCCCGGGGTGTACGCGGCGGCTTCCGGGTGCGCATCGATGAGCTTCTGCACCCGGCCAAGTACGCGATCGACCTGAGACTCGGCGGCGCCAATAAACGCGTGACGGTCCGCCAGCGCCTCGTTTAGCGCATCCGCATCCAGCGGCAGCCGCTCATCTGAGGCGAGGCGCTCCACCAGGTTCTGCTCCGCGCCGCGCTCACGCATATCCAACGCCATCGCGACCGCGTTCTCCTTGATCACCTCGTGCGCGGTCTCACGGCCCACGCCGGCGCGCACGGACGCCATGAGGATGCGGGTGGTGGCGAGGAACGGCAGGTAGCGGTCTAGTTCGCGGTTGATCATGGCCGGGAAGGCACCGAACTCGTCGAGCACGGTCAGCATGGTCTCCAGCTGTCCGTCGATGGCGAAGAACGCGTCCGGCAGCGCCACGCGGCGGACCACCGAGCAGAACACGTCGCCTTCGTTCCACTGCTGGCCCGACAGGTCCGCCACCATGGTGAGGTAGCCGCGCAGGATGACTTGGAATCCGCCAACGCGCTCGCAGGAACGCGCGTTCATTTTGTGCGGCATGGCGGACGAGCCGACCTGGCCTTCCTTGAAACCCTCAGTCACGGTTTCATTGCCGGCCATCAGCCGGATGGTGGTGGCCAGCGACGACGGGCCCGCACCCAGCTGCACCAAGGCGGAGACGACGTCGAAGTCGAGTGAGCGCGGGTAGACCTGCCCCACCGAGTCAAAGACTCGGTCGAAGCCGAGGCCAGCCGCAATCTCCTGCTCGAGCCGGGACAGCTTCTCCTCGTCCCCGCCCATGAGGTCCAGCATGTCCTGGGCAGTGCCCATCGGGCCCTTGATGCCGCGCAGCGGATAGCGCTCGAGTAGCTCCTCGATGCGCTCCACCGCGACCAGGATCTCGTCGGCGGCGGAGGCGAAGCGCTTGCCCAGCGTCGTCGCCTGCGCGGCCACGTTGTGGGAGCGGCCGGCCATGACCAGGGACTTGTACTCCCCAGCGCGGTTGCCCACCGCCTTCAGCAGGGCTACCGCCTTGTCGCGGGTGAGCTCGAGCGCGCGGCGCACCTGCAGCTGCTCCACGTTCTCGGTCAGGTCGCGCGAGGTCATCCCCTTGTGGATCTCCTCGTGGCCCGCCAGCGCGTTGAACTCCTCGATGCGCGCCTTGACGTCGTGGCGCGTCACCCGCTCGCGCTCGGCGATCGACTCGAGGTCGACCTGGTCGATGACCTTCTCGTAGTCCTCGACCGCACCGTCGGCTACCTCGACACCAAGTTCTTTCTGCGCCTTGAGCACCGCGATCCACAGCTGGCGCTCCAGGATGATCTTGTGCTCCGGGGCCCACAGGGTGGCCATCTCCGGGGAGGCGTACCGGTTACTTAAAACATTCGCGTTGTTCGGCTTCACGGTGTTCATCATAAGGAGATGGCCCCCTCGATCGCGGGGCGGGCGATGTCGCTGCGGTAGAAGGACCCGGGCAGCTCGATGCCCTCGATGACCCGGTATGCGTTTCCCACCGCTTCTTCCAGCGTCGCGCCCTGGCCCACCACGCCGAGCACGCGGCCGCCGGATGCGACGTACTCGCCGCCCTCCAACGCCGTTCCGGCGTGCAGCACTTTCGCCGGATCATCCAACGCATCGCCGGTGATAGCGCCACCTGTCTTCGCGGCCTGCGGGTAGCCCTCAGCGGCGAGCACCACCATGGCCGCGAAGCCGTCGCGCCACTGCAGCTCCCCCACCTCGGACAGGCGGCCTTCCGCCACCGCCAGCAGCACCTCCGCGAGCGGGGTCTCCAGCAGGGAAAGCACAGCCTGGGTTTCGGGGTCGCCGAAGCGGGCGTTGAACTCCACCACCGCCGGGCCTTCCGGCCCCCACGCCGCTCCGATGTACAGCAGGCCCTGGTACGGGATGCCGCGGCGCACCATCTCGGCGGCGACCGGGCGCGCGATCTCGTCCACGATGCGTTCCACGCCGCCTTCCGGCAGCCACGGCAGCGGGGCGTAGGCGCCCATGCCGCCGGTGTTCGGGCCAGCATCCCCATCGAACGCCCGCTTGTGGTCCTGCGCCGGCAGCAGCGGCACCACCGTTTCGCCGTCCACGAGGCAGAACAGGGACACCTCCGGGCCTTCCAGGAAGGACTCGAACAGCACCGGGTTGCCGGCCGCCAGCACCGCCTCCGCGTGTGCCCGCGCTTCGGCGCGGTCTTCGGTGACCACGACGCCCTTGCCGCCGGCTAGCCCGTCGTCCTTGACCACGTAGCGTGGACCGTATTGGTCCAGCGCGGCCTCCACGTCCTCGACGGCCTCCACGCGGGTCGCCGACGCGGTGAGCACCCCTGCGGATGCCATGACGTCTTTCGCAAACGCCTTTGAGCCCTCAAGCTGGGCCGCTGCCTTCGTCGGGCCGAACACGGGGATGCGAGCTGCAATCAGTGCGTCGGCCGCGCCCGCCACCAGGGGCACCTCAGGGCCGATGACGACGAGCTCCGCTTCGGTGTCGCGGGCCAGCGCGACAATCTCGTCCGGGGAGGCGACGTCCACGGAACGTACCGTCGCTAAGCGGGACATGCCCGCATTCCCCGGCGCGACCGTGAGCTCGTGGCCTTGCATTGCATGGAGAAGGGCGTGTTCGCGGCCGCCCGAGCCGATGACAAGGATGCGCATGGGCCCCAATTTACCGGTAGCGTCGGAGACCATGAGCACCGTATTCAGCAAGATCATTTCTGGTGAAATCCCGGGCCGCGTCGTGTACCAGGACGACACCGTCGCCGCGTTTCTCACCATCGAGCCAGTTGCGTACGGCCACACGCTGGTCGTGCCGGTGGAAGAGATTGACAAGTGGACCGATATCCCTGCTGAGCTGTGGGCGCACATGAATGATGTCGCCCAGAAGATCGGCAAGGTCATCGTCGACGAATTCGATGCTGAGCGCGCCGGCTATCTCATCGCCGGCTTTGAAGTGCCGCATGCGCACATCCACGTCTTCCCCGCCAACGACATGTCCGGGTACACGCTCTCCAGCGCAATGCGCCACGACGAAACGGATCCGGCGAAGATGGACGCCGCGGCGGAAACGATCCGCAAGGGTCTTACAGCGACGGGATCGAAATAGTAAACGTGGATCCCTCGCCCGGCGCGGTGGTCACGCTCACCGTGCCACCGTGAGCCTCCACGAGGGATTTGGTGATGGCCAGCCCCAGCCCAGAGCCGCCGGTCGCGCGGTTGCGGGAGGAATCGGCGCGGTAGAAGCGCTCGAAGATGTGCTCGGCGTCCTTGGGTTCCATGCCGCAGCCGTTGTCGGCAACGTCGATGACCACGCGGTCGAGGTTGTGCCGGATGGTCACGGTGACCTCGGCGTCCGGGCCGGCGTGCTTGTACGCGTTGGTGATCAGGTTCACCAGCACTTGGTGCAGCCGGTCGGGATCCCCGTTCACCTGCGCCACGTCCGGAGTGTCCGCGATGACCTCCACGCGCCGGTCCGGGAACGCGGCGTCGACGGTGCTTTTCGCGGACAGCACCAACTCGAGCACGTCCGTGGGCTTCGTGTTCAGGCGCGCGCCCTCGGCGCGGGTAAGCGCGAGCAGATCCTCGACCAGCAGTTGCATGCGGGCGGATTCCTCGTCAATTTTGCTCAGCACCATTTCCGGGTCGTTGGCCATGCCCTTGCGGTAAAGCTCGGTGTAGCCGCGCACGCTGGTGAGCGGGGTGCGGAGCTCGTGCGAGGCGTCGCCGACGAAGCGGCGCATCTGTTCCTCCTGCGTCTTCGCGTTTTCCAACGAATCCTGCAGCCTGGACACCATGGTGTTCATGGCGAAGGAGAGGCTGCCCACCTCCGTCTCACGCGACCAGGCAGGTACGCGGCGGTCCGTGTCGCCGTTGGCAATGGCGAGCGCGGTGTTTTCCACGATCTTCAGCGGCGCAAGCGCCCGGGCAACCATGTAGTTCGCGGCCACCGCGATGCCAAGGAGCGCGAGCACACCGACTCCCGCTTCCACCCAGGCGAGTGCGCGGAGCATCTTGCCCTCGGCTTCTAGAGACTTCGCCACGTACTGCACCGTGCCGTCAGGCTCGGCGTGCGCCATCGCGCGCCACCTCATGCCGGTTTCAGAACCCTCCACGGAGGTGATAGTGGTGGGCGTGTCGAGGCGCTTCACCCGCGAGTAGTCCGGCGGGTTGGCGGTACCGCGTCGCGGCACGAGCTGCTCGTGGCCGGGGTAAAGCGTGGCCTGGTGAAATTCGCTGGGCAGGCTGAGAAAGTTGAACTGCCACGCGGGCGTCTGTTGCGCCCAGGTGGCCAACCCCTCCCGCAACTGGTCGTCGGCGCGGTCGAAGAGGAAATGACGCATCACCGTGGAGATCAGCACCGAGCTCAACGCGATGCCGAGGGTGGAGGCCACCATGACGGCCGCGACAAGCTGGCGTTTGAGCGGCTTTTTCGACGGCGCTGAGAGAACCGAGTACGGCATGTCGGCTACTGGCGCGGGGTGCGCAGCACGTAGCCCACGCCACGGACAGTGTGGATGAGCTGCACGTCGCCGGTGTCCACCTTCCGGCGCAGGTAGGAGATGTAGGACTCAACCACGTTGCCGTCGCCGCCGAAGTCGTAGTGCCACACGTTGTCCAGGATCTTCGCCTTCGACACCACCACCTCCGCGTTGAGCATGAGGTAGCGCAGCAGGTTAAATTCCGTGGGCGAGAGCTCCACGATTTCGCCGGCCTTGGTTACCTCGTGGGTGTCGTCGTTGAGTGTGAGGTCCGCGTAGCGCAGCGTGGAGTCTTCGTTCGAGCCGTCGGTGACGTTGCCGCGACGCAGGATCACGCGCAGGCGGGTGATCACTTCTTCCAGGGAGAACGGCTTTGTCACGTAGTCGTCAGCGCCGATAGTCAGGCCGTGGATGCGGTCTTCCACCGCATCCTTTGCGGTGAGGAAGAGCACCGGGGCGTCGAGCCCTTCGCTGCGGAGCTTGCTCAGCAGCTCGAACCCGTCCATCTCCGGCATCATCACGTCGAGGATGTAGGCGTCTGGCCTCCAGGAGTGCGCGAGCTCAATCGCCGCGGGCCCGGAGTTCGCGGTCTCCACCTCAAAACCCTGGAACTTCAGGGAGACAGTCAGCAGCTCCACGATGTTCGGTTCGTCGTCAACGACAAGCACCTTCAGGTTTTGGGCATTCTCAGCCATGTCATCCACTCCGTTTCAACGTTGTTTAGGGCCAAACACAAGCCCTCAGTACACGATAGAACGATTAAAGCGCACGACTCTGCACGTTTCCTGTACGTCTCCTGAGCACGTCTAGCGGACTTCCCCCAAAAAGAAATGGAGCTGGAGACGGGACTTGAACCCGCAACCTACGGTTTACAAGACCGTTGCGCTACCAATTGCGCCACTCCAGCAGTGGTGCAAAATCTTACACGCGCCCCGCGCCTGCGTCACAACCGGCCAACCGTTACTGTGAGCGTGTGGCAGAAAGCAACTCTTTGTGGGGAAGGATCACCGACTCGCGGCAGCGAGTGGCAACTATCGACGAAGCCCGCACCTCGCCGCCGCCGTCCGTACTCGCACCCATCAACCTGGCAGACCCCGCCGAGGTCGCCGCGGTGATGAACATCGCCGCACGCATTGGTGAGATTCTCATCGCGAACGCGACAACATCCGCGGACGCAGCGAAGCAGATCCACACGGTGTGCTCGTCTTATGGCCTGCACTACGTCCACGTCTCCATCACGGTGAACACCATCACGCTGAACACCATTATCGGCGTGGATCAGCGCACCCCCGTCAACGTGTTCCGTGTGGTCACGATGATCAGCGAGAACTACCACAAGCTGCAGGAAGTGGACCGCCTGATCCGCTCCATCCGTTCGGGTGCGACCCCGCCGGAGATGGCGGAAAAGATCCTCAACGACATCGACACCGCCCCCATCCCCCACCGCAACACCCGCAACCTCGCGGGTTGGACCGTGATGGGCTTTTTCGTGGCGATGTTGCTCGGCGGCGACCTGCTCATGATGACAGTCGGCGGCCTGACTGCCTTCCTCATCATGGGATTCAACAAGCTCTTATCCCGCGGCGGGCTGCCGGCATTCTTCCACAACGTCATCGGCGGCTTTCTGGCCACGGTCCCGGCCGCGATCACCTACGATTTCTCGGCCTCCATCGGCCACACGATCGTGCCTAGCCAGCTGATCGCGACGGGCATCATCGTGCTGCTCGCGGGCCTGACGCTCGTGCAATCGCTTCTCGACGGCGTGACCGGCTCCCCCTTAAACGCCTCAGCCCGCTTCTTTTCCGCCATGCTCAACACCGGCGGCATCGTCTCCGGTGTCGCCACCGGCGTAGCGGTCTCCGAGATGGTCGGCATGCCGCTGCCCCCGGTGGAGCTTCTTCCCGGCAGCGCCGCCTACTCCAGCGCTGTGCTCACGATCATCGGCGGCGGGATGGCTGCGGCCTCGTTCGCGGTGACCTGTTTCGCGGAACGGCCTGCGATCGTGCTGTCGTTTCTCACTGCCGCGGTCGGCTCGTCCATGTACTACCTCTTGCTCACGCCGCTCGGCCTGGGCCGGCTGTCGGCCACCGCCGCCTGCGCTATTGCCGTCGGCCTCGTCGGCGGCCTGATTTCACGCCGGTTCCTGATCAATCCGGTCATCACCGCCGTCGCAGGCGTGACGCCTTTCCTCCCAGGTTCCTGGATTTACCGCGGCATGTACGCGTTGATGAACGAGCAGATGCTTCTGGGCATGATGAACATATTCACCGCCATTGGCACCTGTATGGCGCTGGCCGCAGGCGTGGTGTTCGGCGAGTGGATCGCCCGCCGAATTCGCGCCCCACAACTGTATGTGCCATACCAAGCGTTCAAGCGTGCGGGCCGCTCCACCTTCGAGCAGCTGCGAAGGGTACGCCGCCGTAGATAAGCTCATCGCGTAGGATGAGAGCCCTTGACGCCCGATGCAAGGAGGAGACCGTAGTGCCACCCAAGATCACCGATTCGCGCCCTACCGCCGAGGCGATGCACGCTGTCGAGGAGCAGACGGCTTCGGGTGCCCGTCGGATCGTGGCAACGTACGCTGAGGATTTCCTTGACGGCGTGACGCTGATGTCCATGCTGGGCGTAGCCCCGAAGGGATTTGTGTACAAGCGCTACGTGGAGGACCTGGAGAAGCAGGCCGAAGAGGAAGCTCCGAAGAAGGCGACCAAGAAAGCCACGAAGAAGAAGGCCACCAAGAAGAAGGCCACCAAGAAGAAGTCGACGAAGAAGGCCACGAAGAAGGCCACCAAGAAAAAGTCGACGAAGAAGACGGCCAAGAAGGCCTAAATGGGGGACAACGAGTTCGTCGTTGTGGCGAACCGCCTGCCGGTGGACAAGGTGGAGGACCACTACGAAGTGTCCCCCGGCGGCCTCGTGGCCGCGCTCGCGCCCGTGCTTCGCGCCCGCGAGGGGTGCTGGGTGGGGTGGCCCGGCAACATCGGCGAAACGCTCGATCCGTTCGAATTCGGCGGCATCGCTCTGCTGCCGGTCTCCCTCGACCAAGACGACTTCGAGGGGTTCTACGAGGGCTTTTCCAACTCCACGCTGTGGCCGCTCTATCACGACCTCATCGTCCAACCGGAGTACAACCAGGAGTGGTGGGAACGCTACGTGGCGGTGAACCGCAAGTTCGCGGAGGCCGCTGCGGAAGCCGCCGCCGAGAGCGCCACCGTGTGGGTGCAGGACTACCAGCTCCAGCTCGTTCCGGGGATGCTCAAGGCCATCCGCCCCGATGTCACCATCGGGTTCTTCCTCCACATCCCCTTCCCTGCCCCGGCACTGTTCCAGCAGCTGCCGTGGCGCAACGAGATCCTGGAGGGCTTGAAGGGCTGCGACCTCATCGGTTTCCAGCGGCACACAGATGAGGACAATTTCCGCCTGCTCACGGAGGAGATCCGCACGGGCACGTTCCCGATCTCCATTGATTCGGGGGAGATTGCGGTGGCACCGGAGGAAGACATCGAGCAGCTGCGGAAAGCCGTGGGAGACCCGAAGCATCTACTGCTGGGCGTGGACCGCATGGACTACACGAAGGGCATCCTGCAGCGGCTGCTCGCACTCGAGTCGCTCCTGGACGAAGGCAAGCTGGAGGACGTCGCGTTCATCCAGCTGGCCACCCCGTCGCGCGAGAGGATCGAGCACTACCGCACCACCCGGCGGGAAGTGGAGGAGGCGATCGGTCGCATCAACGGCCGTTTCGGTGAGGTGGGCCGGCCGATCGTGCACTACGTCCACCGCAGCATCCCCAAGGACCAGCTGGGCACGTACTACTCCGCGGCCGACATCATGCTGGTCACCCCGTTCAAGGACGGCATGAACCTGGTGGCCAAGGAGTACGTCGCCGCACACCCGGACGGAGACGGCGCGCTCGTGCTCTCGGAGTTCGCTGGCGCGGCGGTGGAGCTCGACCAGGCGTACTTGTGCAATCCCTTCGACTTGGAATCGGTCAAAGCCGCGATTATGGATGCCACCGACCCAGACCCCGCCCGCATGCGCCACATGCACGACTGGGTCATGGAGCACGATGTTGCCGCGTGGGCGCAGTCCTTCCTGGAGGAACTGTGAAGCGGCTCGCGCTGCTGCCCCTTGTTGCCCTCGCTGCGTGTGCTCCTGCGCCCGCGTGGCAGGTGGTGTCCGTGCGCACCAGCGAAGCGCAGCCAGCCACCGAAACCTCGCTTGCGCGGGTGCGTATCGACGACCACAGGTTTACCGGCACCACCGGCTGCACCGACGTCACCGGAACGTTTGACGGGGACTCCCCCATTACCCTGTCGGGGGTGCGGATAGGCGACCCGGGCAACTGCTCCGGCTGGGCCCGGCAGACCCACGACCAGCTCGCGCCGCTTCTGGTCGATGGCGCCGAGTTCCGCGTGGCGCGCCCCGCGGATTTCGAGCTCGTGCTGGTCCACACCGGCGGCGAAACGATAAGGCTGATGCTGCAGTGAGCTCCCTTTTGATCTGCCTGGACTTCGACGGCACACTTGCCGAGCTGGACCCGGACCCGTACAACGTGCGCATCCACCCTGACGCCGAGCGGGCAATCCGGCGCCTCGCCTCGCTCCCGGAGACCGAGGTGGTACTCCTTACCGGCCGCCACATCGCCGGGATACGCCAGGTCTTGCCGGACGATCTTCCCGTGACCCTCATCGGTTCCCACGGCGCGGAGCCGGGGCCGGAACTCGGACCCGAGGACTTGGATTACCTGGAGCGCATCGAGCAACAGTTGCACCGCATCGCCACCGACGGCGCGTACGTGGAGGCCAAGCCCTTCCAGCGGGTGCTGCACGTGGCGAAAGTGGCCGACCCGGCGCGCGCCGAGGCGATCCTCGCGGCCGCCAACCGGATCGACACGGGCGGCCGCCCCACAACGCAGGGGCACAACGTGGTGGAGTTCTCGGCGGTAGAGACCACCAAAGGCACGTGGCTGCGCGAGTACAAGAAACGCTTCAACACCACCGTATTCGCCGGCGACGACGACACCGACGAGCACGCCATCGCAGTGCTCGGCCCGAACGACTTCGGCATCAAGGTGGGGCACAAACCTTCCGCCGCCACCCGCCGGGTTCCCAACGTCGACGCCATGGCACAATTGCTCACCCAACTCGCCGACGAAAGGGAAGCATGGAGCGCCACACGCTAGTCCACCAGGGCCGCGAGCGACGTTGGATCGAGATCCCAGGGGACGCGAACACCCTCCTGCTCGTCCTCCACGGCTCACTACAGTCGGGCAACGTCATGCGCAACTTCACCGACCGCACCTTCGAGGGCCTCGGCCCCACCGTGGTCTACCCGGACGGGGTCAAGCACCACTTCAACGACCTGCGCACGGGCTTCAACGAGGACGCGCGCCGCCTGCGCATCGACGACGTCGGGTTCCTCACCACCTTGGTCCAGCGATACAACGCCGACGCGGTCATCGGCTGCGGGTTTTCCAACGGCGGGCAGATGATCATGCGCCTGCTTTTCGACGCCCCGGGCCTGCTCACCGGCGCCGCCACCTTCGGCGCGTCCATGCCGACCCCCGACAACACCCTGATCAGCACGCAGCGTTACCAGCCCACGAGGTTGTTATCGGTCCAGGGCACCGAGGACCCGCTCGTGCCCTACCACGGCGGGATGGCCGGCATCGGGGGCAACAACCGGGGAGAAACCCGGTCGGCTACCGGCTCCGCCGAGTTCTTCGCCGGGCTGAACGGGTGTGACGGACACGTCACGTCGACAAGCGGAACGCTCCGCGTGGACGACTGGACCGGCAAACACCCGATGCGGCTTGTCTCCCTCGTCGGCGCCGGGCACATGGTGCCGGTGGACAAAGACCTCGACCCCCGCCTCGGCCACAACCCGAAGACCCCCACCGGCGGGGAGCTTATCCAGCAGTTCTTCTTTGCCTAGCAAACTCGCTTAAGACCACGCCCGCCGCAACCGAGGCGTTGAGGGATTCCACCCAGTCCTCCATGGGCACGGACATGATCACGTCGCAATTTTCGCGCACCAGGCGCGAGATGCCCTTGCCCTCGGACCCGACGACGATGACCACGTTGTCGGTGCCCTGGTCGAACGTATCCAGGGTGTGTTCCCCGCCCGCGTCCAGGCCGACCACCGTGTAGCCGTTGTCCTGGAACTGCTTCACGGTGCGCGTCACGTTGGTCACCCGCGCCACAGGCAGCCGCGCCGCGGTGCCGGCGGAGGTGCGCCACGCCACGCCCGTGACCTGCGCCGAGCGGCGCTCGGGGATAATCACGCCGTTGCCGCCGAACGCCGCGGTGGAGCGGATCACCGCACCGAGGTTGCGCGGGTCCGTGATGTTATCCAGCACTACGAACATGCCCGGCCCGTCCACAGACTCCAGGAGGTCGTCCAAATCCGCGTACTTGTACGGCTGGATCTTCAGACCAACGCCCTGGTGCATGCCGTTGCCGGTCATCGCGTCGAGCTGTTGGCGCGGCACCTCGTGGACCGGAATGCCTTTCGAGTTGGCCAGGCTGACCGCCTCGCTGAGGCGCTCGTCGTGGCCGGTACCGGCCGCCACGTACAGCGCCTCCGCCGGCACCTTCGCCTTGAGGCACTCCACCACCGGGTTGCGGCCCACCACCATGTCGGCCACTTCGCGGTCGTGGCGGCCCTGCGCACGGCGCTGCTGCTCCAGCTTGCGCTTGTGCGCCGCGTGGTAGACGCGGTCCTCCGCCTTCGGGGTCGCACCCTTGCCGCGCAGGCCGCGGCGGCGTTGCCCGCCGGAGCCCTTCGTCGGGCCTTTCTTACTTTTCTTCTGCTTGTCGGGCCGCTCGTACGGTTTTGCCATGGTCTACTCCTTCACCTGCCACTGCGGCCCCTCGGCCGTGTCGGTCACTTCGATGCCGGCTGCGGCGAGGCGGTCACGCACCTCGTCGGCGGTCGCCCAATCCTTCTCGGCGCGGGCGGTCGCCCGTCGCTCCAGCTCAGCGGCGACCAAGACATCGAGCGCGGTGCTATTGCTTGTCGACGACGGCCACGCCCCCGGATCCCCCCCCAACACCGCCGCCATCGCGCGCACCTGCGCGGCGTACGGCGCCGGGTCTTTCGCCTTGTTGCCCTCGCGCACCAAGTTGTGGATCTCGGCAAGTGCCTTGGGCACCGCGAAGTCGTCGTTAAGCGCCTGCGCGAACCCCTCGGTCCATGTGGTGGGCTCCGGCATGCCGGCGCGTTTCACAAAGTCCTCAATGCGGCGGTAGCCTGCCGCCGCCTCCTGCAGCGCCTCCGGGGAATACTCCAAGACGCTGCGGTAGTGGGCGGAGCCTAAGTAGTAGCGCAGCTCCACCGGGCGCACCTGCTCCAGCATCGCGTCGATGGAGAGCACGTTGCCAAGCGATTTCGACATCTTCTCGCCGGCCATGGTCACCCAGTGGTTGTGCATCCAGAACCGCGCGAAGCCGTCGCCGGCGGCGTGGGACTGGGCCTGCTCGTTCTCGTGGTGCGGGAACTGCAGGTCCAGCCCGCCGCCGTGGATGTCGAACTCGGAGCCCAAGTACCAGGTGGACATGGCCGAGCACTCCAGGTGCCAGCCGGGGCGGCCGGGCCCCCAGGGCGTGGGCCAGCTCGGCTCGCCCGGCTTCGCGGCCTTCCACAGCGCGAAGTCGGGGTCTTCTCCCGTCATGTCCTCCAGACGGTTGCCGGAGATCGAGCCGTAGTCCCCGCCAGCGCGAACCCAGGCGTTCACGTCGAAGTAGACGGAGCCGTCGCGGGTGTAGGCGAAGCCTGCGTCGATAAGCTTCTGCATGTACTCGACCATCTGGGTGACGTGCCCCGTCGCCCGCGGCTCCACGGACGGCGGGAGCACGCCGAGGGTGTCGTACGCGCGGGTGAACTCACGCTCGTACGTGGAGACCCACTCCCACCACGGGCGGTTGTGCTCACTCGCCTTGGCTAGGATTTTGTCGTCGATGTCCGTGACGTTGCGGACAAACGCGACGTCGTTACCGTTGGCGAAAAACCAGCGTCGGACGATGTCGAATGCGACACCTGAACGCAAGTGGCCGATGTGCGGCTTGGCCTGCGGGGTGGCGCCGCACAAGTAGATCGAGACGTGGCCGGGGCGTATCGGCTCGAAGTCGCGCAGCGTGCGGGTCTTGGTGTCGAAGATGCGTTGATTCACAACACCGCAGTCTACAGAGACGCTTCCTCTACCCTCAGCTCCGAGTAGCGAGCTTCAGGAACGCTGAAATCGTAGGGCGTGCCAATCGGCTCCCACACCTGGTCCGCACTGCACTTCACATCCTGGGCGTCGCCGTCCAGCATGATGAAGCCCCACACGAGCCGGCCATGCTTGCCCGCGTCCAGCGAGTACGGGCCGACCACCTGGTTCAGCGACCACGTCACCTGGTGCACGTACTTCCAGCCGTACGCGCGGGAGACGTTCTTGACTAGGTCGCCCTTCGGCGTGAAGGTACCTGAGACCTCCAAGGTTTGGACGCGCTTTTCCTTCACCGTCTGCTCCACCGGAACAGCACCCTCGGTGTCGTTGCCCACGCTCGCCGCATCGGTTTGCTTGAACCACCGGCGGGTTGCGTCCACGTACGTGTCCGTGCGGCCCGGGGTGGCGCAGTGGCTGCCCGGGGCGAGCTCCTCGTTCCAGCGCTGCGGCAACTCAAACTCGTACGGCGCCGCGTGGGCGGGAGCGGCAGAGAAGGCCAGGCACGCCACCAGCGCCGGCACCAGCTTCTTCATTTACGCACCCCAGTCCATGTTGTCGCGGGTGCTCACTCGGACGTGACGCTCCTTCGGCATCGTTGCGGTGAAGGTGTTGCCGGCGCCCTGCCACTTGCCGTCGGCGCCGCAGACCGTTTCCTGGCCGCGGAAGTCGGACACGATCCAGCCGGCCTGCAACACAGCGGTCTTGCCAGGCGCGATGTTGTACGGGCCGATCTTCTCGCCGACCTCGTAGGACTGCTGGTCCGTGTAGCTGGTGGAGAATGTGAACTGGATTAGCTTGGCCACGTCGAAGCTGAGGCCTGCGGTGACGTTCCACGTCTTCGTCTTGGACTCCGTCACCGATCGGGTGACCGGCAGCGGTTCGTCGTTGTAGTTGGACACGGTCCAGGAACCTGCGGAGCCGTCGAAGTAGCTGCGGACGATCTCCACGGTTTGGCCGCGGTCGCCCGGGTTGGCGCAGGGCGCGCCGATAGTGGTCGGGTTCGTCGCGTCGTAGTTGCGCTGCGGCAGGGCGTTGGCGGCCGGGGCGAGTGCGAGAGCAGCTGTGGTGAGCAAAGCGATGGTGCGTTTCATGGTGTGTCCTTAGAGGTAGGTCTGGGTGGGAACTGGGAGGTTGCGGTACTGATCCGGCGTGACGTCGATGGTCCGTGTGGATCCGTCCTTGCCGGTCACTGTGGCTTCTGCCCAGAAACCGGTGGGGGCTGCGGACTGCGGGTGGGATGTCACCCGCGAGTAGGTGCCGTCGCGGCCAGCCGACAGCTCGCGGTAGTTGATCCGCGTCATCGTGGTGCCGTACTCCACTCGGACACGGTCACCCGGCTTGAGGTCGATGGGTTTGAGCGCTGTGCCAACCGGCATGTACGCGCGCTTCACCGCGCCGACGGAGGTGAGCCAGCCTTCCGGCAGCTGCCCGTTCGCGCCCATCCAGTTGAGGTACTGGGCGTTTTCGGCACCCACGACGTAGTCCGTCACCGGGGTGAACGTGTAGTCCCCCTTCGACCAGTTCAAGAAGTCCTGCGAGTACCCGGGCTTACGGAACGTCGGCGACACCGCCTCGATGTCGTACGGGTAGTAGGACATGTCGCGCTTCCGGGCGGGCTGGTTGAGCTGCGGCCAGTTGGCGTCGCGGCGGAAGCTTGCATCCGGCTTCACGACGACGTCCCGTTCCCCCGCCACCTTTTCCAAGCTAGGACCAGAAACAGCGTTGTACGTCTGGTCATCAACCGGCTTGGAGTTTGCGCCCTGGCTCCGCGACGGGATTTCCATAGCCACATCGGAGACCGAACCATCCGCCTTAATGATGTAGGCGAATGCGTAGCGCTCCGCGGGGCCTGTTCCGCGAATGACGTTCGCGCCCGGCGCGTTGCGAAGCACCCCGTTGTCGCAGGTGACGAACATGGAGATGAAGTCTTTCTCCAGCACGCCGTAGTCCACCCGGAAGGACTCGCCCGGGCCGAGCTCGATAGGCCCGAATGTCTCGCCTTCGATCCAGCCGTTGGATTCCTTCAGACCGATATCCGTCTTCGCGGTGGTGTCCCACCCACTGGGCAGCGCGGCCTTAGAATTCGCCTCAATCTTGCGGTTCGTGCCCGTTTCCACCGTGGCGGTGTACGGCACCGTCTGATCCGTGCGGTTAGTGAATTGCAGGGTGCCGTCGGCCAGGTACCGACGTGCCGTCTCGCCGTAGCGCCACTCCGGGGTGACACCGGCATCGCACTTCGTGCCGAAGTTCTCAATCGGGTAGCCCTGCGGCATCGCCGGAATGGCACCCGCGATCGGCGCGTGAGCCACCGCGGCTGCCGTAACCGCAGCAGCGACCGCTGTCATGATCTTTCGCATGCGGTTACGGTAACCCGCGCGTTGACTACAAGGAAGCTAAAACCGCAGGCAGGGAACTTTAGTTACGCAATCGGGAACTTTCGTTCCACCAGCGCCGTGGCTATCGCCGCCCGGCCCTCGCCGCTGCCAGTGAACCCCATGTGGTCTGTTGTGGTCGCCGACACGGATACCGGAGCCCCCAAGGCCTCCGAAAGGACCCGTTCCGCTTCCTCGCGCACCGGTCCCATTTTTGGGGTTTGGCCGATCAGTTGTGCGGAAACGTTGACCACACTGTGCCCGTGGGCGTCGAGAAGCTCCTTGAGCTCCTGAAGCAGCTGGACACCCTTCACCCCGTCGTACTCTGGACGACCAACCCCAACGAAGGAGCCGAGGTCGCCGAGCCCGGCGGCCGAGAGCACGGCATCGACGATGGCGTGGCTGACCACGTCACCGTCGGAGTGGCCCTCGCAACCGTCTTGGCCGTCGTGGAGGATGCCGGCAATCCAGCATTCCTTCCCGGCTTGAATCTGATGGGCGTCGAACGCGCTGCCAACTCGAAGGTTTGTCATGCGTACGACGGTACTTCAGGGTCCCCAAAGTCGTGGTCCAGCGGGTAGTCCCGCACATAGAAGTCCTCGGGGCTGAGTTCAAGATCCCGCAGATGTTCTTCGAGGGCCGCAAGCAGTTGTGGGGTGTCCTCCGGCTCTTTCCTGGGCGGGTACTCGAACGTCATGCCGAACCTGTCCTCCATCGCGCGGATGGTGGCCATACATGTGTCGTAATCCCAGTCGTTTTCGTACTGTTCCACCGCCGAGTGGCAGCGGTGGTAGAACTCCGCCCGGTCCTTGCGCTTCTGCCGGCGCTGCTCCAGCGTCGTCTTCCATCGCGGATGTGCTGGCTGCAGATAGTCAGTGAGGTAGCCTTCCGGCTCCGCGACGTGGAACGTACCGTCCGCGTGCAGCCACACGATCTCCCCTGTAACCGGGTCGGGCACGTAAAACACCCTGCGGTCGGTTTTGAGGTTGTGGTGGTGCGCACACAGGCTAAACAGGTTGGACGGGGTGGTCTTGCCTCCCTCGTCGAACGGGATCCGGTGGTCCAGCTGGCAGTTCTCCGCCTTCACGTTGCAGCCGGGCCAGAGGCACACACCGTCGCGCGCTTGGACCAGCGCGCGGATAGCGGTAGTTGGCGCATACGCTTCGGTTTCGGCCTGCTCAGCCTCGTCCAGGTCGACGACGTGCGTGGCAGCGCTCTCTAACATCTCTTCCACCGCTGCCGTGCCCTCCGCGTCGGTCCAGCCAAAGTTGGGAATGTAGTAGGAGCTCCCGGGCGTTTTCGGGGTGAACATGTAAAGGACAACCTTGGGTGTATCCCTGAGCCGGCCGGTGAGGATGGCCTCGAGCGCGTCGTCCTGCGAGAGTTTGTGTTCGCGCGCAACTTGTTCGGTGTAGCGCTCCATCAAACCGATCGTGGCGGCGTCGCCCGAGACGCTCAGACCCGCGTCCCCGTCGTCTTGGCCGTAGAAGCATCCCCGGCATGTCCCGAAGGGGGCGTCCTTCCTCTTCTTGCGGTCCTTGATCTTCTTCTGGCTGGGCGCAAGGTCCGAGTCAATGCGTTGAATCCGCTCACGCAGCCGGCGACGCAGCGAGCTTGGCGACGGCAACTCCGCCCCCACCCTGCGCGGTGTAAAGATTTTCACCAGATACTCGTCTAAATCCGCAAGGATATCCGGCGTGGCCAGGTCATTGAGACGGTTCAAGGTGGACTCGATGGCAGACAAGCGCCGGACATCGAGCCTGCGAGTTTCTTCCTGCAGCTCACGCAGCTGAGGCAGGTCCGCGAGCACCGAGTACCCCAGAATGCCGGTCTCCGCCCAGTTTTGGCTCTCCCCGGTCGCCAGCGCAATGGAACAGGCCTCGAGTTCGAAATCGTCCACCTCAGCCAGTGGCCTGGCGTAGCGGTGGAAGATCTGGAACTCCGCCTCCCGTCGCGCCTGGCCCGCGGCCGCAGCTGGGCAACCCTCCCGCTCGGTTGCGAAATATCCGTCCATGCATCACCCCTCCTTCTATATTTGCAATCGAATATAGTTACGCCACAAAGACACTGTCAAGGCTTTTTCTAAACTTTTTCCGCACCTTTTTTCGAATGTAAATTTGGGCAAACCTCCCCATCCATAGCTATAACAGACGACCCCGACACAGGGGACCTAGAAAGAACCGACCACGCTTTCAGCGAGCTTGAGATCCAGCGGCGTGGTGATCTTGAACGCCATGGGATCCCCCTCCACGGCTATCACCGGCACCCCGAACCATTCCATCAGGGAGGCGTCGTCGGTGGCCACAAACGCAGGCTTTTCCGCCAGGTACCGCCGGTTCGCCTCTCGCAGTAGCCGCAGGTCGAACCCCTGCGGAGTCTGCGCAGCGCGCAACGCGGAGCGGTCCAAGGTCTCGTGAATCGCCGAACCATCAACCCGCTTAACGGTGTCCGCCACCGGCACCACGGGAACCACCGCCGGTGCTCCCCCAAGCACCGTGCCCACCACGCGGTGAACCATCTCGGGTGGGGTTAAGGCACGGGCGGCGTCGTGGACAACCACGCAGCCGTCGGTAAGCGAAATTGTGTTGAGCGCGGCGAGGATAGAGTCCGCGCGCTCAGCACCCCCCTGGGCAAGCTCCACGTTGTAACGGGAGAGTATGTCCCGCGCCCGCGCCTCCATGTCGGGGCTCACCACCACAACCACCTTGTCTACGACAGCAGACATGGTCGCCACAGAGCGCTCCAACAGGGTGCGGCCGCCGAGTGAAACGTACGCCTTAGGCACCTGCGCGCCGAGACGGGTGCCTTTGCCCGCGGCGGCGACAACCGCAATTGATTCGCGGCGCAACTTAGTTGTCGTCGTCCTCGTCGTCGAAGGAGAGGTCGTCCAGATCCACCTCGTCATCGTCGTCGATCTGGCCCGGGTCCTCGGAAATGCCGGCCTTGACCTGCTCGTCGATGACGGCCTTGATTTCCTTGTCCATCTCCTCGACCTTGGCCTCGTCCACCGGTTCGGCCAGCGCGAGCTCGCCGACCAAGATCTGGCGGGCCTTGCCCAGCATGCGCTTCTCACCGGCGGAAAGGCCCTTGCCCTGATCGCGGCGCCACAGGTCGCGCACAACCTCGGCGACCTTATTAATGTCCCCGGACGCGAGGCGCTCCTGGTTTGCCTTGTAACGGCGGGACCAGTTGCCAGCCTCCTCCACGTCCGTCTCACGCAGCACGGAGAACACCTTTTGCAAGCCATCCTCGTTGACCACGTCGCGCACGCCAACCAGCTCGGAATTCTTCACCGGCACGCGCACTTCAAGGTCGGAATGGAGGATCTGCAGCACCAGGTAATCGAGCTTCTCCCCGCGCATCTCGCGCTGCTCGATGTCGGTGATGCGGGCCGCTCCGTGGTGCGGGTACACAACCACTTCTCCGACCTTGAATTCCATTGCGGCTCCTTGCGTCGATGGGCGAAGTTCAGACCTCAACACCCTACCACCGAGCATTTTGCTTATCGACGACCAAAGGTCCCCGCTCCTTATAGGGGGAGTAAGTGGGAAAACTTGCTGTGCAGACGCTAGAGTAAGGCGGAGAAAACCCTCGAATGAGTTGATTGATGGAGGACACCCCGTGAAGTCCCTGAAGCGCGCCGCTGTCGCCGCAGTCGCTGGCTGCGCAACCCTGGCCCTCGTCGGCTGCTCCGCCGGCCAGATCACACAGACCTCGAACCAGGTCGCGGCCGTCGACGGCGCAAGCGGCTCCACCGAGGACGGTGCCCTCGCCGTGCGCGACGTGATGGTTGTGCTTGCAGAGGACGGCCAGGCTGCAGTGAAGTTCACCGCCACGAACCAGGACACCTCCATGAAGGACCACACCCTGCAGTCGGTGGACGTGGACGGCCAGAAGGCAACCCTTTCGAACACCGGCACGATCTCCTACAACTGCGCGCTGGTCGCCGATTCCAAGGACGGCCTGGAGCGCATGCCGCAGGACAAGAACGACAACTGCATCCAGTACACCGCCACCTCTGTGGCGAACGACGGCTTCGCGTACGGCGGCAACATCCCGGTCACCTTCAACTTCGACACCGGCTCCGTCGATGTTGTGGCGACGGTGTCCGCGCCGACGCTCGCTTCCGGCCAGGTTGAGCGTGAGGTCGGCGAGAAGTAGTCCTCGCCTCGTATCCGAAACCGCTGGTTTGACCAGCGGTTTTTTCGTGTTCGAATGCCGTGTCGGGGCGGTGTTATACGGTGTGGCGCATGGCGAAGAAACCACGCGTGATTCACACTTGCACCGAGTGCGGCTACTCCTCCCCCAAATGGCTGGGCCGCTGCCCGGAGTGCGGGTCTTGGGGCACCCTGCAAGAGGAGGCGCCCGTAGCCGCGGGGCCGGTGAAATCCTCGGCGCTGACTCCTGCGGCGCCCGCGAGCCCCATTACGAAGGTGGAGGCTGCCGCTACGAGGACGGTGAAATCTGGCATCGGGGAGCTAGACCGTGTCCTTGGCTCAGGTGTGGTGCCTGGATCCGTCGTGCTGATGGCGGGCGAGCCAGGCGTGGGTAAGTCCACGCTGTTGCTCGAGGTGGCGTCGCGCTGGGCTTCCCAGGGGCGTAAGGCCCTCTACGTCACGGCGGAGGAGTCTGCGGGCCAGGTTCGCGCACGTGCCGAGCGCACGGATGCGCTCAAAGACACGCTCTACCTCGCCGCCGAGTCGAACCTGGATGTCGTGTTCGGCCACGTAGAGCAGCTCAAGCCCTCGCTGCTTATCGTGGATTCGGTGCAAACCATGCACGCGGCAGGCGTCGAGGGTGTCGCCGGTGGCGTGGCTCAGTCGCGGGCGGTGACCGCTGCGCTGACCACCCTGGCAAAGACCACGAACATCCCGGTCCTGCTGGTGGGCCACGTGACTAAGGACGGCAATGTTGCAGGGCCTCGCGTGCTGGAACACCTCGTGGATGTGGTGCTGAACTTTGAGGGTGACCGGCAGTCGTCGTTAAGGATGCTCCGCGGCATCAAAAACCGCTTCGGGGCGACGGATGAAGTCGGCTGTTTTGAGCAAACAGCTGGCGGAATCCGGGAGGTTCCCGACCCGTCCGGGCTGTTCCTTTCCCACCGCGGGAAGACGCCGGACGGCTCCGCCGTGACGGTGGCGATAGACGGCGTACGCCCGATCCTCGCGGAGGTGCAAGCGCTGACCGTCGATCCGGTAAATAAGAGCCCCCGGCGTGTAGTCACTGGCTTGGATTTCAACCGCGTGCCCATGGTGCTGGCGGTGCTGCAGGCGCGGTGCGGGGAACGCACAAACGACAAGGACGCGTACGTGGCCACGGTAGGCGGGGTGAAAATTACGGAAACCGCAACGGACCTTGCGGTGGCGCTCGCCACGTGGTCGAGCCTCCACGACACCCCCCTGCCCGCGAAAACCGTGGTGGTGGGCGAGGTCGGCCTCGCCGGCGAGATCCGCCGGGTGCCCAACCTCGGGCGGCGCCTGCAGGAAGCGGCACGTATGGGCTACACCAACGCGATCGTTCCGGCGGGCGAGGAGGTACAGGTCAGCGGCATGACGGTTCACTCAATCTCCACACTGGGCGAAGCGCTGGCGCTGCTGCAGCGGTAGCGTTCTAGGTGATGTTGAACGGGCTGGCGTCCGAGGCATTCTCCCCGATCACCCCGTGGAGGAAGTAGGAACCAGGCTTTACCGTGGGGCGGTCCTCGCACTGCCCCGGCCGGGACGCGGTGCCGGACCAGCGAGCCTCCCAGCGACGCTTCTCCCCGGGAGCGAACTTCACGGAGCCGCCTGCCACCGGCGGGTAGCAGTCGGTGTCGGACCAGATGCGGTCGTTGGAGGCCATGTCGTAGACCTCGAAGCGTAGGAGGTTGTCGTCCAAGTCGATCGTGCACTCGGTGTCAGTGGGGTTCTGCACCTCCATATAGAACACCGGCTGCGTGCCCTCAGCGTACGAGGGTTGGTTGCTGGAGGCATGGATGCGCAGGTCCTGGAGCTCGCAGGTTCCCTTCTTCACGGGTGCGGCTTCCGCGGTGCTGGAGGCCCCGGTTGCTTCGGTGACTCGCGTCGTCTCGGTGGCTGTGGTGGAAGTTTCGGTTTCACCGGAAAGCTGAACGGTCGGCTCCGTCGCCAAGGTGGTGGACGGCGTCTCGGTGACCTCGGCGGTGGTCTGCGGGGCATCCTCGGTTGTGTCCGATTTGCCGCTGCGAGCGAACGCGGACAGCCCCCACACCAACAGCGCCACAACAACCAACAGGATGACGAGTGCCGCCACGCGACGGCGCATGTAGATCTCCGGAGGCAGTGGGCGCTGGTTCGACATGCCTATAACTTAATCGCCGAAGTTTTCGTAGGTGGTCTCGACACGGCCGTCCGACAAGCGGTAGCGCGCCCCGACCACGCCGATCTTCTTCTCCTCCAAACCGGCCACGACGGAGGGGATACGGGCTGCAAGGTGCTCTGCGCCGTTGCGGGCGTGCGCCTGCTCGATCTGCTCACCGCGCGTCCGTGCCTCGGCGACGGACGGGGCGATCTTTTCCACGAACAGCCGGGTCAGACCAGCCGGAATTTCGCCAGATTCCAACGCGCCGACCGCCGCGCCCACAGCACCGCAGGTCTCGTGGGAAAGGAAAAGCACGAGGTCCACGCCAAGGCCTTCCACCGCAAACTCCACAGACGCGGCGACTGCGGAATCCACACAACCGCCGGCAGTTCGGATGACGAAGATGTCGCCGAAACCGGCGTCGAAGAGCAGCTCCACCGGCACACGCGAGTCCGAGCAACCCACCACGCACACAGCGGGGTTCTGCCCGGCGGTCAGCTGTTGCCGGGTTTCGGGGTCGCGGTGCGGGTCGGCGGTGTTGCCTGTGGCGAATCGCTCGTTGCCGGCTTTCAGCAGCTCCCACACCTCGCGGGGAGTGGCGGCGGTTTGGAGGTCGGTTGCGGTAGTCATGCCCACTATTGTTGCATGCATTGTGACCAACCTGCGCCCAGACAAGATCATCAATTGGTACCGCGCTAACGCCCGCGCCCTGCCGTGGCGGCGCGATGCCGTATCACCCTGGGGCGTCCTGCTTAGCGAGGTGATGAGCCACCAGACGCAGGTGGAGCGGGTGGCGCCGATCTGGCAGGAGTGGATGTATCGCTGGCCCACCCCAGCCGCCTTCGCCAGCGCCGGCACCGACGAGATCCTGCGCGCCTGGGGCAGCCTTGGCTACCCGCGCAGGGCGCTCCGTCTAAAGGAGTGCGCGCAGGTGATTGTGCGGGAATACGGTGGGGAGGTGCCGGAGGACGTCGATAAGCTTCTTGCGCTCCCCGGAATCGGGGACTACACCGCTCGAGCGGTGGCGTGCTTCGCGTACGGCAAGAACGTGCCGGTGGTGGATACGAACGTGCGGCGCGTGGTCGCACGAGTGGAGCGCGGCGAGCCGCTTGGCAAGCCGGGGAAGAAAGAGATTGAGCAGGTCGCGGCGCTGCTGCCGGCGGAAAACGGCCCGGAGTTCTCAGTGGGGCTGATGGAGCTGGGCGCGCTCATATGCACCGCCCGCGCACCGAAGTGCGAGGCCTGCCCGCTCAGCGCAGAGTGCGCGTGGCTCGCCGCCGGCAGACCTGCGGCGCCAACGCAGGCGCGTTCCCAGAAGTTTGCCGGAACCGACCGGCAGGTGCGCGGCAAGATCATGCGCGTGCTGCGTGAGGCGCACGGACCCGTCGAGCAAGAGCGCATCGACGCCGTCTGGCACGACCAAACCCAACTCTCCCGAGCTCTATTTTCGTTGCTCGACGACGGGCTCGCCGAGCAAGACGAGCACGGCTACTTCCACTTGCCGCGGTAGTGGAGGCCGCCCGGCAGCTTGACGTAGACGCCGCCGCGGGAGTTGAAAGTGACCGGCCCGATCTTCTTCGAGGCGGAGACGCCGGATTTGGAGTAATTGAGCCAGCTGTCGTCGCTGATCTTTTGGCGTTTGCGGTACTGAATTCCCATAGCGGGCAGCTTACACTGCTGTTTATGCGTAAAAGTTGGTGTCTTTTTGCTGTCCCAGTCCTGCTCAGCCCCTCGGCGCAAGCTGCGGATCTCAGCGCGGAGTCTCTGTCATCCCTTGCCTCCGTCGGCTCGTCCACCCTCGAGGTCATGGATGACGCGTCGTCCCTGTCCTCCATCCCGGAGATGTCCTCCACCGCACTGGGCGGCGCGGCTGGTCCGACAGCGGGCAAGCTCGACGCGAAGAAGCGCGTCGCCGGATCAGACGGGAAGCGGATCCGCTACACCTCCGTGAACGAGCGCGGCGAGAAGGTGCCCGTCACCGGTGCTCTCTACGATCGCCCGTTTTCCAAGGGGCTGATCGCGCTCGCCCCCGGCACGCGGGGATTGGGCGACCAGTGCGCGCCCTCGGCGGCGTCTTCAATGCTGTCCTCCATCGAGCGCGACGGCACGATCAACCTCAACTACGAGGCGCCGATGGTGCAGATGCTCAGGGACGCCGGCTACCGCGTCGTGGTCACGGACTATATGGGGTTGGGCACGGACGGTCTGCACACCTACTTGAACAGGGTGGACCAAGGCCACGCGCTTATCGACGCAGCTCGCGCCGTAGCCAAACCCGGCGAGAAAGTCGCATTCTGGGGCTATTCCCAAGGTGGCGGTGCCGCTGCCGCAGCAGCGGAGCTGGTGGGCGACTATGCCCCAGAGCTCGATGTGGTGGGGACCTTTGCCGGCGCTCCCCCGGCAGACCCGCTCGGCGTACTGCAACAGGCTTCGGCTCCCATGCTCACCGCGGTGGCCGGCTTCGCCGCCGCCAGCTACTCAGAAACCTATCCAGAGTTCCGCGACGCATTAGAGGAATATCTCACGGACGAGGGCAAAGTCTGGCTTGAGGGTTTGAAGGCCTCCTGCGTGGTGGATGCATCCATGCACTCCCCCAGGTCTTTCGACGACATCTTCATCGGCGGCAAATCCTTCGCCGAGATCGCGGAGGCCGACGAGCGCCTTGGCAAGTACCTCGAGCTGAACAAGCTGGGCAAAGTGAAACCGAACGCGCCGATCATGGTGCTCACCAACCTGGACGATGATCTGGTGCCCGAGCCACAGGCAACCCAGCTCGCCACCGACTACTGCGCCATCGGCGCGCAGGTGGAGTACCGCCGCGTAGTGGTGCCCGGTTCCCCGACGCAGCCACTGTCATCCGGCCGCAGGGAACTCACCCCGCGCGCCCCCGGCTCCGGCCACGCGCTACCGCTGGTGCTGCAGACGGGCAATGTTGCGGACTGGATGTCCGACCGCTTCAAGGGCAAGTCCATGAAACAGGTGTGCCCCTCCGACCACCCCGAATATCAGGTGGTGGAGGGGCTCAACGCCGTGGAGATCACCGGCATCGTGTTCTCGCTGCTTGGCGCACTCGGTGCCCTGGCATGGTGGGTTTACACCGGCTCGGGCCCGTTGCCCTCGTTGCCGTTCTGATCCTGGACGTCGTTTTCCTCTCGCTCGTCCGGGAACTCAGAGGCCTCTGACTCCGGCTCGGCGCGCTCCGGTTCGATATCGCGCACCTCTTCCTCCGGCTCCACGTCGAATGCCTCTGCCGGCAGCGGGCGTGGGCGCGGGGTGAAGGTGAACTTCGCGTCCGGGGCGGCCTTGCCGCGGTCCTTGCGTGCGGCTTCGATGTCGCCGTCCCAGCCCTCTACGTCCACCGTGATGATCTCGCCTGCGCCGATCTCGCCGAAGAGGATCTTCTCGGACAGCACGTCCTCGATCTCACGCTGAATCGTGCGGCGCAGCGGACGTGCGCCCAAGACCGGGTCGAAGCCGCGGACCGCGAGCAGGTTCTTCGCGTTCTCGGTGAGTTCGATGCCCATGTCCTGCGCAGCCAAGTTCTTGTCCACGCGGCCGATAAGCAGGTCCACCATCTGGACAATCTCATCCTGGCTGAGCTGCCTGAACACCACGATCTCGTCGATGCGGTTCAAGAACTCCGGGCGGAAGTGCTTCTTCAGCTCGTCGTGGACCTTGCCCTTCATGCGCTCGTACTGCGCCTCCGAGTCCGTGGCGGTGTCGCCGCTGAAGCCCAGACCGACTGGCTTGGAGATGTCGGAGGTGCCCAGGTTGGACGTGAAGATCAGCACCGTGTTCTTGAAGTCAACGTTGCGGCCCTGGCCGTCGGTGACGTGGCCTTCTTCGAGCACCTGGAGCAGGGTGTTGTAGATCTCCTTGTGCGCCTTCTCGATCTCGTCGAAGAGCACCACGCTAAACGGCTTGCGGCGCACCTTCTCGGTGAGCTGGCCGCCTTCCTCGTAGCCAACGTATCCCGGAGGGGCACCGAAAAGGCGGGAGGCGGTGAAGCGGTCGTGGAACTCGCCCATGTCGACCTGGATCAGCGAGTCGTCGTCGCCGAAGAGGAACTCCGCCAGCGCCTTGGACAGTTCCGTCTTACCCACACCGGACGGGCCGGCGAAGATGAAGGAGCCGGACGGGCGGTTCGGGTCCTTCAGGCCAGCACGGGTGCGGCGGATGGAGCGGGACACAGCCTTGACAGCCTCGTCCTGGCCGATGATGCGCTTGTGCAGCTCGTCTTCCATGTTGAGCAGGCGGGAGGACTCGGACTCGGTGAGTTTGAACACCGGGATACCGGTCCAGTTGGCCAGCACGTCCGCGATCTGGTCTTCACCGACCTCGGCGATGTCCTCCAGGTCGTCGGAGCGCCACTTCTTCTCTTTGGCGGAGCGCTCCTCCCCGAGCTTGCGCTCGGTGTCGCGCAGGCCGGCGGCCTTCTCAAAGTCCTGAGCGTCTATCGCCGCTTCCTTTTCCTTGCGTACCTCGGCGATGCGGTCGTCCACCTCGCGCAGGTCCTCCGGGGCGGTCATGCGCTTGATACGCATGCGTGCACCGGCCTCGTCGAGGAGGTCCACAGCCTTGTCCGGCAGGAAACGGTCATTGATGTAGCGGTCCGACAGGGTCGCGGCCGCCTTCAAAGCGTCATCGGTGTAGGAGACGCGGTGGTGCGCCTCGTAGCGGTCGCGCAGGCCCTTGAGGATCTGGACGGTGTCCTCCACGGACGGCTCGTCCACCTGCACCGGCTGGAAGCGGCGCTCCAGCGCGGCGTCCTTCTCAATGTGCTTGCGGTACTCATCCAGCGTGGTCGCGCCGATAGTCTGCAGCTCGCCGCGGGCCAGCTTCGGCTTCAGCAGCGAGGCTGCGTCGATGGCGCCTTCAGCGGCACCTGCGCCAACGAGGGTGTGGATCTCGTCGATGAACAGGATGATGTCGCCGCGCTGGTTGATCTCCTTGAGCACCTTCTTCAGGCGCTCCTCAAAGTCACCGCGGTAACGGGAGCCTGCCACCAGGGAGCCGAGGTCGAGGGAGTAGACCTGCTTGTCCTTCAGGGTCTCCGGCACCTTACCGTTGGCGATGTCGAGCGCAAGCCCCTCCACAACAGCGGTTTTACCAACACCCGGCTCGCCGATGAGCACCGGGTTGTTCTTGGTGCGGCGCGACAGCACCTGCATAACGCGCTCGATTTCCTTGTCGCGGCCGACAACCGGATCGAGCTTGCCTTCTTTCGCAGCCGCGGTGAGGTTGCGGCCGAACTGGTCCAAAACCAGCGAATTGGAGCGCTCGCCACCCTGCGGGCCAGCACCGCCACGGGCGGCGCCAGCACCTGCACCCGCGAAGCCCGGCTGGCCCTGCTGCGGCGCCTCCGGGTTCTGGCCCTCGCCGCCCTCGTAGCCAGAGAGCAGCTGGATCACCTGCTGGCGCACACGCGGTAGGTCGGCGCCGAGCTTGATCAGCACCTGCGCCGCCACGCCGTCGCCCTCGCGGATGAGGCCGAGGAGCAGGAACTCGGTGCCGATGTACTTGTGGCCCATCTGCAGGCCCTCGCGCAGGGACAGCTCGAGAACCTTCTTGGCACGCGGGGTGAACGGAATGTGGCCGGTCACAGGCTGGGAGCCGTGGCCGATAATGTCGATGACCTCGCGGCGCACGTCGTCGAGGTTAATGCCCATGGACTCGAGAGCCTTGGCGGCGACGCCCTCGCCCTCCTTGATCAGGCCGAGCAAGATGTGCTCGGTGCCCATGTAATTGTGGTTGAGCTCGCGCGCCTCCTCCTGTGCAAGGACGATGACGCGACGGGCCCGGTCGGTAAACCGCTCGAACATGTGGCTGACCCCTTCTTTCCTAAATCAGTTGTCCCCCACCATAACGCCGGGGCCCGACATCACTTCCCCGGTTTCGCGGTTTCGTACCGAATGGACGTCGATAAGCGCAGGTAACCGCCCGTGTTCACCCTTAGCGAACGGGCTTGAAGTAGGTGCTTTCGTGCAGCTTGCACCCCGGATTGAAGGGGTGGCGGCAGGCGGGGCAGGACGCGCCGTATTCGGCGTAGGTCATCATGTGCCCGCACACGCCGCACATCACAGAGCGCAGTTGCCTATCGACGGGCTCGAACCTGTGGTCCGCGAGCGCTTCGTGGCACAGCGCGCACGCCCACAGCTTCCCGCACGCGCCGCACGTGTTGGCCACGACGTCGCGCTCCGAGTGCCAGTGGGCACAACGCCCGTGCCTATCGACGTCGATTCCGTGGATCAGAGCAGATCCTTCAACACCGGGTCGGCGAGGTTGAACACGGCCTCGCGGGCACCCGCAGCGGTGCGGGCGTCGACGGCGAAGTTGGCCATCTGGCGGCAGGTGTCGAAGTCGTGCAGGCGCAGTGCCGCACGCACCGCACGTACCTTGCCAGGCGCCATGGACAGCGACTTCACACCCAGGCCAACCAGCACGAGGGCCATGAGCGGGTCGCCGCCCGCCTCGCCGCACACGCCGATCGGCTTGCCTGTGGCCTCCCCGCCCCGGCACGTCTCGCGGATCATGGACAGCACGGCAGGCTGCCACGGGGACAGCAGCTCGGCGAGCTCACCCTGCATGCGGTCCGCGGCCATCGTGTACTGGGACAGATCGTTGGTGCCAATGGAGGCGAAGTCCACCTCCTCCAGCACCTGACGGGCGCGGATCGCAGCGGCGGGGGTCTCCACCATCACACCAACCTTGGCCAGGCCAGCGGCGCGGGCGCGCTCGGCGAACCAATTCGCCTCCTCCACGGTGGCGACCATCGGAGCCATGACCCACAGTTCCGCGTCCGGTACCGCTTGGCCTGCGGCTGCTAGCGCCTCCAGCTGGTCGGTCAGCAGATCCTCGCGCGCCTGGGAAAGCCGCAGGCCGCGGCGGCCCAGGGCGGGGTTTTCTTCTTCCCCGAGGTCCGCGAACGACAGCGGCTTGTCCGCGCCCGCGTCCAGGGTGCGCACCACCACGCGGCGGTCGCCGAAGGCGCGCAGGACCTTGGTGTAGGTTTCCGCCTGTTCTTCCACGCTCGGTGCGGCCTCACGGTCTAGGAAGAGGAACTCGGAGCGGAACAGGCCGGAGCCCTCGAGGTCCAGCTTCGCCGCCTTCTCTGCGTCCTCGGCGGTGCCGATGTTGGCCAGCAGCTTCACTTTGTGCCCGTCGCGGGTTGCGCCCTCGCCCGAAGATCCGGCCAGGGCGGCCGCACGGCGGCGGGAACGCTCCTCCAATTCCGCTACATCGGATTCGTTGGGGGAGACGATGACTTCGCCCACGCCGCCGTCGAGGGCGACCGAAGGGGCGTCGATAATCGCTTCGGCAATACCTTTGACCTGCACCGCGCACGGGATGCCCAGCTGCGCGGCCAGGATGGCGGTGTGGGAGGTCGCGCCGCCGGCCTCGGTGATGATGCCCAGCACCAGGTTCTGGTCCAGTGTTGCGGTCTCGGCCGGCGCAAGGTCGTGCGCGACCAGGACGGACGGCTCCGCCATATCCGGGATTCCCGGCTCCGGCAAGCCGCGCAGGCGGGCGGTGGCACGGTCGCGGATGTCGTACAGGTCGGTGACCCTCTCGGCCATATACCCGCCGAGCTTGCGCAGCTTGGCGGCGTAGACCTCCACCGCGTCGTGGATGGCCTTCGTGGCGCCAGCGCCCTTCTTCAGCTCCTTGTCCACGCCACGGATCAAGCCTTTGTCGTTTGCCAACGCCGCCGTCGCCTCCAGCACAGCCTTGGAGGCGTCGGAATTCGCGTGCTCGGCGCGTGCGGAAAGCGACGCTGAGACGTCTTGCAGCACACCGCGGATGCGCTCGCCGTCTGCCTCCGGGTCGACGGAGGCCGGTTCGTGTTCGTCGATGCCCACGGCAGGCGTGACCACGGCGACGGGGCCGGACGCGGTGCCGGCGGAGACGCCGATGCCGTGCAGGACAGTGCGGTTAGACATGTTCTTCCACCTTCGGAACGACCTCGAGGACAGGATCCCCGGCGACGACGGTGCCGTCCGCCACGTCGTTGACGCCGCCGAGCTTCTTCGCATTCACCACTGTAGTGATCACGGTGGTGTCCACGCCGTTTTCTGCGATAGCGGCGAAGTCCACCTCCGCCAGCGGGTCGCCGGCAGCGACGATCTGCTTCTTCTCCACCAGCGGGGTGAAGCCCTCGCCGGCGAGCTTCACGGTGTCGATGCCGATGTGCACGAGTAGCTCCACGCCGTCATCGGTCTTGATCCCGTAGGCGTGGCCCGTCTTAGCCACCGAGATCACCTTGCCGGCCGCGGGTGCGACCACGGTGAGGGTCTCGTTCGCAGGCGTAATACCGACCGCCTGACCGAGCGCGCCCGACGCGAAGGCTGCATCATTCAGCGCCTCCATCGCCACGACCTCGCCCGCGATCGGGGCTACCACATTGCTTTGCGACGCCTGCTCCGCCGCAACCTGCGCCGGAGCGACCTCTTCAGCCTCCTCGTTTTCCTCGTTGCGGGCAGCAGCCGCGCGGGCCAGGGCCTCGGCCTTCTCCTCCGGGGTGCGGTAATCCGTGATGAGGATGATGAAGAAGGCGGTGAAGAAAGCCACGGCGATGGCGACCATGTACACCCACATCGGGTCGAACACGAACATGGTCGGAATGGAGGTAAACACGAACGCGTCCGTCTTCACACCGCCGTACGGGTTGCCCAGGATGGCGATGGTCAAGCCGCCTGCGAAGCAGCCCACGAGCATGCGCGGGTAGATCCTCTTGTAGCGCAGGTGGATGCCGTAGAGCGACGGCTCAGAGATACCGCCGAGCAGGCCCGCCGCCAGGGCGGAGCCGGAGGTTTGGCGCATCAGCGGATCGTGGTCGCGCAGGGAGATCGCCAGTACCGCCGCGGTGGCGCCAAAGCAGGCGAAGTTCCATGCACCCATCGGGCCCTGGATGAAGTCGTAGCCGAGCGTGTCAATGTTGACCAGCATGAGCGCGTTGAGCGGCCAGTGCAGGCCCAGCGGCACCAGGAACGGGTAGAGCATCGGGATCAGGAGCGCGAAGACGAACGGGGCGTTGCCATTCATCCACGCCAGACCGGTGCCGATCCAGGCGCCGAGTAGGTAGCCGAACGGGCCGATCAAAAACGCGGTCACCGGGATCATGACCAGCAGCGTCAAAAACGGCACGAAAACCATGTGCACCGCGGACGGGATGATCTTTTGCAGGCCCTTGTAGAGCAACGCAGCGACCGCGGCCATGATCAGGGGCACGAACACGTTGCCGTTGTAGGCGTTATGGATCATCGGCAGCCCAAAGACGTCGACCACGTTGGTCGGCTCGCCGAAGATGTCCACCACGCGGACGTCCGGGTGCTCCTCCAGCGTGGTGAAGTCAGGGGTGAACAGCGCCAACATGACCGCGGCCGGCACCCACGGGTCGATGTCCAGCTTCTTGCCCGCGTTGTAAGCCACCGCGACCGGCAGGAAGAAGAACACGGAGCTCCACATCGCGTCCACGAACTGCCAGCCCGGGGTCTTCACCTCTGCGCGGAAGTCCACAATGCCGAACGCGTCCAGGAATGCGGCGAAAGCGATGATCAGCGACGCGCCGAGCAGCACACCCAAAATGGGGCGGAAGGAGTCGGAGAGGTACTCGAAGAACGCGTCCAGCCACGGGACCTTGCCCTTGGCCTTGTCGCGCTGCTGGGCCTTCAGGTCCTCGTCGGACACGTCGCGGCCGGCCATCTCCGGCAGGCGGTTCATTGCGTTGTACACCGTGGCCACGTCGCCGCCCACGATCACCTGGTAATGACTTCCGCCCTGGGGGACGGCGCCCATCACTTTCGGGTTTGCTTCCAAGCGGTCCTTGTCCGCCAGTGAGGTGTCGTTTAGCTCGAAGCGAAGACGCGTCGCGCAGTGCGTCATGGACGCGATATTGTCCGCCCCGCCGATGCCGGCGAGGATATCGGCAGCCTGGTCCTCCAGGCTTGCCTTGGTGGTTGCCATGGTGGCGCTCCTTCCAATCACAAAAGATTGATCGCACCAAACTTTAGTTGGTTATAACCACCAGCTCCAAGCGGAGCGCTCCAGCTACGCCTCCGGCTTGACCATCGGGAACAGCACAGTCTCGCGGATGCCCAGGCCGGTCAGGGCCATGAGCAGGCGGTCCACGCCCATTCCGGTGCCCGCCGTCGGCGGCATGCCCTGCTCCATGGCCGCGAGGAAGTCCTCGTCGAGCACCATGGCCTCGTCGTCGCCGTGGGCTGCAAGGCGCGCCTGGTCCTCGAAGCGCTCGCGCTGGATGACCGGGTCCACCAGCTCGGAGTAGCCGGTGGCCAGCTCGAAGCCGCGCACGTACAAGTCCCACTTCTCGGTCACACCGGGCTTGTCGCGGTGGTCGCGGGTCAGCGGCGAGGTTTCTACGGGGAAGTTGACCACGAAAGTCGGCTCGTAGAGCTGGTCCGAGCACAGCTCCTCCCAGATCTCCTCCACCAGCTTGCCGTGCAGCCAGCCGGCGTTTTCCGGCACCTTCACGCCGATGGCGGCGGCGATGCCCTTCAGCGTGTCCACGTCCGTGTCAATGGTGACCTCAGGTTGGCCCGGGAACTTGCGCTGCAGCGCCTCGTTGAGCGAGGGGTACATCTCCAGGACCTGCCACTCCCCACCGAAGTCGTACTCCGTGCCGTCCGCGAGCGTGACCTTCTGGGAGCCGAAGACCTCTTCCGCGCAGAACTGCACCAGGCCCTTGATGGTGGCGGCGCCGTCCTTGTAGGTGCCCCACGCCTGGTAGGTCTCCAGCATGGTGAATTCCGGGGAGTGGGAAGAGTCCACGCCCTCGTTGCGGAAGTTCCTGTTGATCTCGAAGACGCGCTCGATGCCGCCAACGACGGCGCGCTTGAGGTACAGCTCAGGGGCAATGCGCAGGTACAAGTCGATGTCGAGCGCGTTTGAGCGGGTGACGAACGGGCGGGCTGCCGCACCGCCGTGCAGCGTCTGCAGCATCGGCGTCTCAATCTCCACGAAGTCCAGGCCCGTCAGGTACTTACGCACAGCCGCGATGACCTTGATGCGGGTCATGGCGTTCGTGCGGGCGTCCTCGCGCATGATCAGATCGGTGTAGCGGCGGCGCACCCGCTGCTCCTCGTTCATGTCCGCGAACGCCACCGGCAGCGGGTTCAGGGCCTTAGAGGCCATGTGCCAAGACGTGGCCATCACGGACAGCTCGCCGCGCTTAGACGCGATGACCCGGCCACGCACAGAGACGATGTCTCCGAGGTCGGTGTCCGCCTTCCACTGCGCCAGAGCCTCCTCACCCACCTCTGCGAGGGAGAGCATGACCTGCAGCTGGGTTCCGTCGCCCTCCTGCAGGGTGGCAAAGCAGAGTTTGCCGGTGTTGCGCTGGAACATGATGCGTCCAGCGACGGCGACCACATCCTGTGTTTCGTCCCCAGGCTCAAGCGTGCCGTCGTACTTCGCACGCAGGTCCTTCAGAGACGTGGTGCGGTCGACCTCAACGGGGTAGGCGTCCCGCCCTTCGTCGATAAGCCTCTGTCTCTTCTCCCGGCGGATCTGCTGTTGCTCTGAAAAGTCCTGCGTAGTCACGGCGAATAATCGTAGCTTATTCGCAGACGGGGAGGTCTAGGCGCTGGTTCTCCGCCTCGTCGCCATTAACGATGAAGAGGTACTCAGGCTTGTCCTGAGGCGTCATCACAAACGCCGGCGGGGTGGCGTCCGGCAGTTCGTAGGAGTAGATGGTGCACTCCCCAGACCCCAGAACAACGGCCTCGCTCGGATCCGGCACCGCATCGTCGCGGTCCGACTGGGTGGCGTACTGCGCCACAGACACACCGAGACTCTCGTTCGCGCAGCGGATCTTGCCCACCTGGTCGGCGTCGGCGGAACCGGACTCGCACGTGAGGTCTTTCCAACCCTTCAGCCCAGCGCGCTCGGAGACAACCTTCGGGTACGCCTCCGCAATCTGCGCCTCGGCATCAGTCCACTCCTCGCCGCGGTGGGTGCTCCAGTACCAGAGTGCGCCCAGGGCGATCAGCAGTAGCGCGAGAATGGCAATGATCCACGGCCAGGGTGTGCTCTTCTTCGGCTCTTCCGGGCGCGCGTAGCTGCCGTCCGCGCCGTACGCGTAGGGCTCCGGCGGCTTGCGGTACCCGTCCTGCGGGCGCGGTGCCACCGAGTCGTCGGGGCGCTCAATGTCCACCTGCTCCGCCGGCGCGGTCTCCAGCACACCGGCGCAGGTGCGGGCGCCGTCACGCGGCTGCTCCCCCGTCATCAGCGCCACCACGTTTGCGAACTTCTCAACGTTGGCGCGCGCCGCCTCCTCGTCGCTGCCCGCCGGGTCCGTGCTCGGCCCCACCAGGGTGAGCTTGACCGGCGTGCTGGACCACTGCGGCTGTACCAAGAGGCGCTCGGGGGTGATGGAGCGGGCGACGAAGCCGGACAGGCCCTTGAGGTCGTAATCGTCGATCGCCTCTGCAACAGGTGCGAGCAGGTCGCGCACCTCTTGGGCCGTGAACGTCGCACCCTTTTCCGCGATGAGATCTGAAAGCGGCGTACCAGTGGGGGCCTCACGCAGGACAAACAGCTTTCCGTCCTCGGTGGTGCCGACGCTGCGCGGCTGGAACGCGCCCGGGTGGGCCGCAAGTGCCAGGCGGGAGTTCAGGGTGTTGACTTCCTCGCCGACCGCGGAATCGACGGGAGTGCCGAAAACCTCCACCTCCACGCCGTGCCCCGTGTCGTCGGTGGCGGTGTAGAGGGTGGACGTCTCGGTACTCCCGGTCTGCTCAACCTGCTCAGGCGTGAAGGTGAACCCGAAGCGGTCGGCGAGCATTCCGGCGATAGTGGCGTTGGACATGCGCGAAAGTCTACCGGGTGTCAAGCCTCCACGTGTTTGAAGCCGACCCCCAGCGGCAACCCCACGTTGTCCGTCAGGTGCACACCCCCAAGATCCACGGCACCAAGCAAACGGGCGTCGCCTTCCTCGGGCGCCTCACGCATGGCTAGATCCCGCAGCTCCAGGTACGCCGGCTCCACACCGGCCGCCCCAAGCACCCCGCGGGCGGTTTCCAGAACCCGCGCTTTCCCGTGCTCTGCGGCGTGCGCCCCGGCGGTCAACGCGGCCGAGAGCGCGAGCGCAGCGTCCCGCTTATCGACGGCTACGCGCGCATTCCTGTTCGACAACGCCAACCCGTCGGGTGTGCGCACCGTGGGCACGCTGTGGAGCTTGCACTCGATGCGCAGCCCGGACACCGCGTACTGGGTGGCCACCAGCACCTCGAAGTCCTTTTCCCCGAGGACCACGTCAGTGGCGTGGGTAGCGTTAATGGTGGCCAGGATGCGCGCCACCTCGCGCTGCGTGTCTTCCGGGTTCTCTAGCGGCTCCACGCCGGAATCCACGCGCACCGACGTGGCGAGCGCGCCGTGGAAGACTACGTCGACCTTTTCCTCCGCAAAGACCTCCGGCACGTCCTTTCCGGAGTAGGTCACCACCACGTAAGAGCCAAGAAGCGACTTCGCCGCGCGGATCAGCTCCACGTGCCCGCCGTGGATCGCATCCCCCAGCGGCACGACGACCACAGATTTGCCGATCTTGCGGAATGCGCGGCCGTAGGTGGCAAGCAACTTCTCGTCGGTGACCACCACAGCTTGGCCTGGTTCAAACGCCATTTATCCTCCCTCGTACTTATGTATCGCCCACAGCTCCGTGTCGGTGTCGCCGTCAACTTCACCACGCCGGCGCACCAGGTCCACAAACAAACGCTTGGCGCCCGGGTCCGGCACCGCCGCGACGAGCCGCTCCAGGTGCTCCGGGTCGTGGGCGCTGCGCTGGCCGTGCGGGGCGCTCAGGAACTGTTGCACAACCGCCTCGAAATCCGGCACGGCGTGCGTGAGCAGCTCCATCGCGTCGTCGCGCACCACCGACTCCATGGCGCGCAGCTCCTGTGCTGCGGCGATCAGCGGCCGGGCTTGGTCGTTGATGCGCAGGCTCACCCCGCCAATTTCCGTGATGAGCAACCCCACAACCGTCTCCCCCAGCTCGTCCGCGGCAGAGGTCACCCACACGTTGTCGAACAAGTTATGCGCGCACATCGTGATGGCGTGGGAGGTCTCCACCTCGTCCAGCAGCTGCTGGCCCTCGTCCAGCGCCGTATGCAAGAACATCTGGCGCGGGCGGGCGTAGTCGGCCACGAGTTCGGAGGCGGTGCGGATGTCGGCCAACGGGCCGTCGAGAAGCACGAGGTCCACATGCGCGACCGCACCGGGATCCTCGCGCACGTCCAGCGGGCGGACGGTGTGCCCGGCGCGCTCGAACTGCTCCGCAAGCGAGGACGGGCTAAACACCGCGCCTACGAGCAGGCGTGGCGGCATCTACTTCCCCTGGCGCGCGAGCAGCTCAGCGACGGACAGCGCGCCGTCACCGCGCTCGTCGCGGCGGCGGCGTCCCGTGCGCTGCTCGGGCTGCGGTTCCGGCACCGGTTCGGGTTTCGGTTCCGGCTTCGCCTTTTCCGCTTCGCGCTCGTTGATCAAGTCCGACAGCGGGTTGCGCGCCGGGCGGGAGGACGGCTGGGTGCCGATGCGGCCGGCGATCGCGTCGGAGCTCGGCGCGCCGGTGGGGCGGGACGTGCCGGACGGGCGCACGCGGCTAATCACCACTGTGTCGTCCGTGGACGGTCTCGGGGACGGTTGTGGCTCTGGCTTTGGCTCGGGTTTGGGCTCTGGCTTCGGTTCCGGCTTCGGCGTCGGCTCGAGCTCGCTGATCCGGCGGGCGGAAGCGCGCACGGCGGCAGGCTCGTATTCGAAGACGCGGCCGTTGAGCTCCTCCAACTGGGTGCGCAGCGCCTGGATCTGATCCTGCAGTTCCCGCAACGCCTCCACGTCAACCGGCTGGGCCGCAGGTTTGGCCGCCAGCGCTTCCTGGTGGCGCTCCTCCTGCTCGTGCATCCGCTTCTCCGCGGCCGCGGCCTCCGACGCAGCCACATCGCGGTCGCGGCGCACCCTAGCGTTGACCAGGATGCCAGCTGCACCAGCCCAGAGGGCGAAGATCAGGGCGACCTTCAAGGCGTTGGCGGAGTTGGTAAACAGCATGACCACGGTGCCGATCACAGCGACCACGAACGGCACGATGACCCACAGGCTCGTGCGGTCTGGGGACGCATTCTGGGCACTCATGCCCATCACTCTAGCTAACGCCCTGCCCCTCGTTGGGCGGCGACACCTCGCACATTTTCTCCAGCACAATGCCCGCCACACACAGCGCGAGCCCTCCCAGCGACCCGGCGACCAGCGGCGGAACATCCCCCGGTGCTGCGGCCAGCACTTTGAGTTTGGTCAGCACGTAGCTCAGCGTGCCTGCATACACCCCACCAGACACAGCCCCCGCCCACGCGCAGGCCTTGCCGAAGACCATAAAGTTGGCCGCCTGCATGGGGTTGAGTTGGCTGCGGTCCAAGCCCACCTTGCCCTCCTGCCTGCGCTTGCGCACCACCCACGCCAGCCAGCCCGCGATCGCCGCCATCACCCACAGCGACAGCGGCACCACCATGTCCAGTGACTCCAGCAGGCCGTAGAACCGCCGCACCAGAATCACCGCCGCGGCCGCGAAGAACCCGGCGACAGCAATCAAGCCTTCGTACGGCGTGCGTTTCATAGCTTGCGCACCCCCTGGTCGCCGAGACCGTCGAGGAGCTCGCTTATCCGCACTCCGTCGAGCACCGCCTCCGGATCCACCTCAAGCCAGGGCGCGAGCACGAACTGGCGCAGGTGCGCGCGGGGGTGTGGCACGGTCAGCTCCGGGTCATCGGAGGTGTAGCCCTCTATCCAAACTATGTCCACGTCCAGAGTGCGAGGACCCCACCGCTCCTCGCGCACGCGGTTGGCACGCTGCTCCAGCTCCTGGCAGCGGGCGAGAAGCTCACGCGGTGAATCTTCTACCTCCACGAGCAGACTTTGGTTGAGGAAGTCCGGCTGGTCCGTCTTGCCCCACGGCGCGGTGGCGTAGAGGGAGCTCGCAGCGACGATCCCGCCCGCGAATTCGTCCACCACCGACTGCAAATGCGCGCGCGCATCCCCCATGTTCGACCCAGACGACAGCACCGCGCGCATGACTACATCCGCTTTCGCGAGCGCCGCGCAACCACCGCGACGTCCTCGAACACGGCCGGAATGGGCGCGTGCGGCTTGTGCAACGTCACCTCGATAGCGTGCAGCGCGTCGTAGTCCCGCATCGCTGTCTCGGCGATCTCTACCACCACGGTCTCAATCAGTTTCCGCGGCGTGCCGGTCGCGATGCGCAGCGCTGTGTCGGCGAGCTCGGCGTAGTTGACGGTCTGCGTCAGATCGTCGTCGCGCGCCGCGTCGGCAAATTCCAGCCAGCACGTGATGTCCAGCGAAAACGTCTGGCCGAATTCCGCTTCGTGTTCGAGCACGCCGTGATTGGCGTGGAACTGCAGGCCCGTCAGTTCAATGCGGTCAGCCATGTCGCCACCTCGCGGCCACGTCCACCGCGTCGCGTGAGACCGCCACCTCGTGCACCCGCACACACCAGGCACCAGCCTGGGCGGCAAGCGCGGTGACGGCTGCGGTGGCGGGATCGGCGTCGAGAGGCGAATGCTCGAGGCCTCTGTCGGCGCGGATCTCCACCAGGAAGCGCTTGCGGGAGGCGCCGACGAGGATGGGGAATTCGCCGCCGACGAAGCCCGGCAGCGCATGGAGCAGCGCCCAGTTGTCCGCGGCCGTCTTTGCAAAACCGAGGCCGGGATCCAGGGTGATCTGGCTCTGCTGGACGCCAGCCGCCGTCGCCTTATCGACGAGCTCCGCAAGCACCTCGCGCACATCTCTCACCACGTCCCCGCCATGGTCCGCCGCGCCGGACGCGTTGACGAAGGCGTCCGCGCGCCAATGCATGAGGCACACGGGCAGGCCGGTGTCGGCCATCACGCGGTACATGTTGTCATCCGCTAACCCGCCCGAGACGTCGTTGATCAGGTCCACGCCCTCCTCCGCGGCGGCCAAGGCGGTGGAGGAGCGCATGGTGTCGACGGACGTGCGGATGCCGTCGGCGTGCAACGCCCGAATCACGGGGCGGATACGCTCGGCCTCCACCTCCGCCGGGACGCGGGTGGCGCCGGGGCGGGTGGACTCCGCGCCGACGTCGATAATGTCCGCGCCGAGGCGGACGAGTTCGTGCGCGTGGGCGATGGCGTCGTCCGCGGCGAGCCACTTGCCCCCGTCTGAAAACGAGTCCTGCGTGACGTTGACAATGCCCATCACAGTGGTGCGTCCGGGCGCGGTCAGGTCGGCAACGGTGGTCATGGCTTATCCCCGAATCAGGCTCAGTACTTCCGCGCGGGAGGCGGCGTTGTTTTGGAAACCGCCGCGCACCGCCGAGGTGGTCGTGGTCGCGCCCGGCTTGCGGATCCCGCGCATGGCCATGCACAGGTGCTCGCATTCGATGACAACAATCACCGCGGAGGCGTCGAGCTTCTCCACAATCGCATCTGCAATCTGAGCGGTGAGCCGCTCCTGCACCTGCGGGCGCTTGGCGTACATGTCCGCCAGGCGCGCAAGCTTGGACAGGCCGGTGACCTTGCCCTCCGGGCCAGGGATGTAGCCGATGTGGGCGACACCGTAGAAGGGCACAAGGTGGTGCTCGCACGTGGAGTAAATGGGGATGTCGCGCACCAGCACCAATTCACGGTGGTTTTCGGAGAAAGACTTCTCCAGGTGAATCTTGGGGTCCTCGCGCAGGCCTGCGAAGACCTCCTCGTAGGCGCGGGCGACACGGGCGGGTGTCTCGGCCAGCCCTTCGCGGTCCGGGTCCTCACCTACCGCAATGAGCAGCTCGCGCACCGCAGCCTCCGCGCGCTCGCGGTCGAAGTTCGCGTTAGTCATTGTCCCTCCTGTGCCTCGGCTGGCGCTCTTCGCGCGGCAGCTGGGTCGTTTCCTCGTCCGGGGTCGCCGGAGTGGTTTCCGGCTCTGGGCCGCGAGACGCGTGGTCCGGGCGCTCGTGCTCCGGCAAGCGGAACCCGATCTGCTCGGTATTTTCGGCCGGGTAGTTTTGCGCACCGGGGTGCTCTTGCGGCGCGCCCTTATACGTCCACCCCTCCGGCGGCTTGGGGCCACCGTAGTTCGGCGCGCCTGCCTTCGGCTGCTGCCAGCGGGTGGAGCCCTTCTTCGGCGCCGGGTTCTGCTCCGCCTCGCGCTCGGCGCGGCGACGTTCACGGGTCGCCTTGGACGCCTCCAGGATGGAGAAGCGCTTCGGCGGCTCCTCACCGCGCTCCTTGGCAATTTCCACCGGCGTCTTCACCGGCTCGCGGTTGTCTTGGCGGCCGAAACGGGAGTCGTGGGCGGGCAGCACCGGGCGGGTCGGCTCAACGGTGTCGAAGATGGCCTCCAAGTCACCGCGGCGCAGCGTCTCCTTCTCTAGGAGCTTCGAAGCGAGCGTGTCCAGCTCGTCGCGGTAGCGCTCGAGAGTGGCGTAGGCGACCTTGTGCGCTTCGTCGAGAAGCAACTGCATTTCCTCGTCGATCTTCGCCGCGACAGCCGGCGAGTACTCCAGCGAGCCTCCGGTGCCGCGGCCGGAGAAGGGATCCCCCTGTTCCTGGCCGTACTTCACCGCACCGAGTGCGGAGGTCATGCCGTACTCGGTGACCATGGCGCGGGCGATCTTGGTGGCCTGCTCGATGTCGTTGGACGCGCCGGTTGTGGGCGCGCCGAAGACGAGCTCCTCCGCCGAACGGCCGCCCATCGCGAACACCATGCGGGCGAACAGCTCGTCGCGGGTGTACATACCCTTGTCGTCCTCGTCCGCGGTCATGGCGAAACCGCCGGTGCGCCCGCGCGCGAGGATGGTCACCTTGTACACGCGCTCGATGTCTTTGAGCGCCCACGCGGCGAGCGTGTGCCCTCCCTCGTGGTAGGCGGTGACCTTCTTCTCGTGCTCCGAGATGACCTTGCTGGAGCGGCGCGGGCCGCCAATGACGCGGTCCGTGGCCTCCTCCAGCGCATCCGCCGTGATGACGTTGCCGCCGATGCGGGCGGTCAGAAGCGCGGCCTCGTTGAGCACGTTGGCCAAGTCGGCGCCGGACATGCCGGCGGTGCGCTTGGCCAGGGCGTCCAGGGAGACATCCTCGGCAAGCGGCTTGTTCTTCGCGTGCACCTTGAGAATCTGCGCGCGGCCGGCCAGGTCCGGGTTAGTCACCGGGATCTGGCGGTCGAAGCGACCCGGGCGCAAAAGGGCCGGATCCAGGATGTCCGGGCGGTTCGTCGCCGCGATGAGGATCACGCCTTCGCGCCCGGAGAAACCGTCCATCTCCACCAGCAGCTGGTTCAAGGTCTGCTCGCGCTCGTCGTGGCCGCCGCCCATCCCGGAGCCGCGCTGACGGCCCACGGCATCGATCTCGTCGACGAAGATGATGCACGGGCTGTTCTCGCGCGCCTGCTTGAACAGGTCGCGGACACGGGAGGCACCCACGCCCACGAACATCTCGACAAAGTCGGAGCCGGAGATGGTGTAGAACGGCACGCCGGCTTCGCCCGCGACTGCTCGCGCCAGCAGGGTCTTACCCGTGCCGGGCGGGCCGTACAGCAGCACGCCGCGCGGGATCTTCGCACCGAGCTTTTCGTAAATGGACGGATCCGTCAAGAAGTCCACGACCTCCTGCAGCTCGTCCACCGCCTCGTCCGCGCCGGCCACGTCCGCAAACGTGTTGGTCGGGTTGTCCTTGGTCAGCTGCTTTGCCTTGGAGCCGCCGATGCCGAACGGCCCACCGCCGCCGGCCTGCATGCGGTACATGAAGTAGAAGATCAGGCCGAAGACCAGGACCATCGGCAGCATGAAGCCGAGCATGGACATCAGGAAAGATTCCTGTGTCACATTCGTCTGGTACTTGTCCGCCTCCGACTCGCGCACCGCGGCGAAGATGTCCGGGGTGGTGCGGGCAGGGTACTGCGCCGAGATGGACTCCACGCCTTCGCGCTCGTCTACGGTGATCGGCTCACGCAGGTCGATGCGGACGCGCTGCTCGCGGTCGTCGATCTGCACTTCTTCCGCATTGTGGTTCTGCAGCTGCTCTATAGCTACAGACGTGTCCACGCGCTGGTAGGCGCGGGAATCGTCCCCGATCAGCGTGAGCAGATAGAGGACGATGAGCGCGATGGCGCCAATGATGCCCCACCGCAAAACCTTTGTATTTTTGCTCATAAACCCTTGTTCTAGTCAGCGTCTGCGTACACGCGCGGGTGCAGCGTGCCCACATACGGCAAATCCCTGTAGCGCTCGGCGTAGTCCAGGCCGTAACCGATGACAAACTCGTTTGGAATATCGAAGCCGATGTCCAGCAAGTCGATCTGCGCCGTCTGCACGTCCGGCTTGCGCAGAAGAGTAACGACTTCGAGGCTCTTCGGGTTCCGGTTGCGCAAGTTACGCAGCAGCCAGGACAACGTCAGGCCAGAATCGATGATGTCTTCCACCACCAGCACGTCGCGGCCGGCAATCTCCTTGTCCAAGTCCTTCAGGATGCGCACGACGCCCGAGCTGGTAGTGGAGTTGCCGTAGGAAGACACGGCCATGAACTCCATCTCCGCCGGGATAGAAAGCTTGCGGGCGAAATCAGTGAGGAAGAACACGGCACCCTTGAGCACGCACACCAAAATGAGGTCTTCCTCCGAGTCGCGGTACTTCTCGGAGACCATGTCCGCCAGTTCCTGGATACGGTTTTGCAGCACGTCCTCCGGAATGAGGATCGCCTCCACGTCATCGCCGTAGCGGTGCGGTGGGACGTTGTAGTCCTTGGTGTCGTGCAACTCGGTCATGGGCTGGCCCTTCCCTCTCGCGGTTCTTGCGCGTCAGTTTGCGTTCACGTGCGCGTAACTTCCACATCTTGCCACCTGGCTGCGAGAAGGTACAACCACCTGCGGGGTTTGGCCTACGTAAGCACCAACGTGCCGCCGTCGCGCACCACCTTTCGCCCGCCGGCAACCGCGACCGGGCCCTGCCCATGCCAATCCACCACCAAGGCTTCCACCGCCGCCAACTGATCCCCCTGCACTGGCACGCCCTCGCCCAGAAGCCACGCCGCTAATCGACGCCTCCGGACCGGCCCCGCATCCGCCAGCAACTGCGCACACGAGGTGGTGGGCGTGAGGTCGGTCAGCGACGCAATCAGCGCCTGATCCGCCGCGATCCTGTCGGCGGTGGCGGCGAGTGCGGGCACGGCGTCGCCGCCAAGCAGCTCACCGAGCAGGGGCAGCACCTGGCGGCGTACGGCCACGCGCCGGAAGGCGGGGTCCGCGTTCATCGGGTCGTGCCAGGGCTCGAGCCCCAGCTCCTCGCACGCACCCACCGTATCCGCGCGGCGCACCCCCAGAAACGGCCGTACGACCCGGCCGTTGCGCGGAGACATCCCCGACGGGTTCCCGCGCAAGGCGCCAAGGACGAGCGTCTCGGCCTGGTCGTCGGCGGTGTGGGCGACCCACACATCCTCCCCGTACGTCAGCAGCGCAGCGTAGCGAGCCTCGCGGGCGGCGGCCTCGAGGTTGCCCGCGCCGACCTCCACGCGTGCCACGTCGGCGCGCAACCCGAACCCGCGGGCAGCGCGGGCTGCCCGCCCGGCTACCTGCGCCGAGCCGGGTTGCAGGCCGTGGTCCACCACCACGCAGCGCACGTCCTTGCCTTCCGCAGCGGCGGCCGCGGCGAGCGCGAGGGAGTCGGGCCCGCCGGACAGGCCGATCACCGCAGGTGCGTCGAACGACCGGACGGCTCGTCGACAAGCGAGAAAGTGCGGCGAGCGACGCGGCCAGAACGGTTGCATCAGAAGTTCCGCAGCGCCGAGGTGAATTCGTCCATCGCCCGGCGCGCCGCCAGCACGTCGGCGTCGTTGCAGATCAGCGCGAAGGTGTAGACGTTGCCGTTAACGCTGGTCACCGTGCCAGCAAGAGAGGCCGTGCCGTCGAGCGTGCCGGTCTTTGCACGGACCCATCCGCGGCCCGGCAAGTCGCCGAAGCGGTCCTCGAGCGTGCCCTCACCCGCGGCGACGGGCAGGGCGGACAACAGGGGCCGCAAAGCGGGTTCGGCCACGGCGTCGTGCAACAGGGCGTTGAGAAGCTTTGGTGGGATGCGGTCCTCCGTGGACAGCCCGGAGTTGTCGCGCAGCACCACCCCAGAGGTGTCGTAGCCGCGCTCCTCCAGCACCGACAGGGTCGCACCCGGCGCGTCCTTCGTCCCGCGCTCGAGCGCCACCTCGCGGCCGATGGCTTCCGCGTAGACGTTGTCGGAATTCTTCATCATCAGCTCCAGGCGCTGCACCAGGGTGGGCGACTCCACCGCGGCGACGACCTCCCCGTCCGCAGGGCCCAGGCCGACGATCTGCGCTCCGACGCGGTCCGCCAGCGCCTGCGCCACGTCTAGAGCAGGGGCGTGGGAGCGCGGCACGTCGCCGGTGGTCTCCCCGCCCAGGCGGCCGCCGGAGAGCATCGCCGGCTGCAGCGGCGCGACAAACCCGCCGTCGATGTCCAGCGGGTTCCAGCCGGGCAGCATCTCGGCCATGCCGTCCCACGCAGAGGTGTCGATGTACACGGCATCCGCGGTGCCTACCTGTTCGGCCAGGTCGTCGAGCGCTTCAGCGTCGAGCCACACGTCGCCCGCAGCTTTGATGGTCACCGCGCCCGGGTCCGCGCCGCGCACCACTTCGGTGGTGATTCGGTCCTGCGCCCCCAAGCTCAGCAGGGCCGCAGAGGCGGTGAGCAGCTTCGTCACACTCGCAGGTTGCAACGGCTCGTCTGAGGCTCGGTCAAACACCGTCTCGTTGTCTGCCGTGGACACACGGCCGTGGAAGGTGCCCAGCGCAGGATTGTCGGCGAGGGTGGCCAGGGTGGTGCGCAGCGAAGCGTCGTCGATAGGCGAGGGCGTCGCGGGCTCGAGCGCTTGAGGGGCGGACTGGAGCCGGTACGGAGGTTCGTGCGTGATCTCGGAGAGCTGCTCGTGCGCCGCGATGCCGAATCCCGCCACCCCACCGACGGCGGCGAGTGCGACGGCGCTGCCGACCCATGTCCATACCTTCATCGGCCAAGATGGTAGCCGAAGTAAGATGGCGTGCGGTCATTCACCGAACCCAGACACCGAACGAAGGAGAAGTTATGGCTATCGAGGTCATCATCGAGATCCCCAAGGGCTCCCGCAACAAGTACGAAGTCGACCACGAGACCGGCAAGGTCTTCCTCGACCGCTACCTGTTCACCCCGATGGCGTACCCGGCGGACTACGGCTTCATCGACAACACGTTGGCCGACGACGGCGACCCGCTCGACGCCCTCGTCATCTGCCCCGAGCCCGTCTTCCCCGGCGTGACCGTGATCGCGCGCCCGATCGGCGTGTTCAAGATGACCGACGAGGCCGGCGGAGACGACAAGCTGCTCTGCGTCATCGACGACGTGCGCTACGAGAACTACCAGGACATCTCCGACGTCTCCGACTTTGTCAAGGACGAGATCGAGCACTTCTTCGTGCACTACAAGGACCTCGAGCCGAACAAGGAAGTCACCGGCTCCGGCTGGGGCGACAAGGCCGAGGCCGAAGCGATCCTGCAGGCCGCGCTCGACGAGTTCAAGCGAGTCGGTGACAACTCCCGCGAGGGCCTCGAGGCCGAAAAGGAAGCCAAGACGGAAAACTAGGCTCTTGCCTATCGACGTCTAAAGCCGGGCCTGCTCCTTGCGCGGCCCGGCTTCTTTCGTTCGCTGTATTGGCCTTTGCTGGCCTCCGGTCTGTGCCCGCTGCCCCGGGTAGGTTGCTCTGACTCGGCTGCTCTGACTTGGCTGACCTGACTCGGCCGCTCTGGCTCGGCTGACCTCTGCCCCCTGCGCCCCTCTGCCCTCCCCTTGCGCCCACGTGGTATAGCAGGGCACCTCGCCTGCTATACCACGTGTGAATAATCGACAACGTTTTCCAATATCACCTGGGAAAACCCAGTCGCTCGCCGCGGGCGGTATAGCGGGCTGGAGCAGACTGCTATACCGCCCTTGCCGAGCGCCCCAGAATCGACAATCGCGCTACTTTCCGCCACATTCCCCTTCCGCGTCTGCGCGAGGCTTAGAACAAACCGTTCATGTGCGCCCAACCTGTAGCACCGAGCGCCGCGAGCAGCAGCGCGACAACGGGGATGATGATCGCAGCGACGGGCGATCCACCGTTCGTAACAGCGTCGCCCTCCTTCACGTCGCGTTGATCGCCGTTGGTGACGGTGATGTCGACGTTTACCGTGCTGGTTTCGCGGGAGATCGCAGGAGCGGATGTGCTCGACTGAGGTTGCGTGGCGGCTGCCGGCTCGGTAGAAGTCGTCACCTTGGTGGTAGCCGCGGGTGCCTGCTTCGCAGTCGTTGCTGGCTCGCGGCTCGTCGTCGCACTGATCGGTGCCCGAGTCGGCCCCACTTGGATCGTGGTAGCGCGGTGCTCCCCGGTGATCTCAATGACGTAGCCCGGCTTCGAGGTCGAAGTGTGCTCTTCACTTATCGACGCCACGGTGGTCCCCGCCGCCTCCGATTCCTGCGGTTTCGTGGTGCTCGCGGAAGTCGAGGAGGTCAAGGAGTTCGCAGACGTTGTCGCCGACGTCGAGATCTCAGAGGAACTCGGCATCGTCGAGGAGGTCGACACTGCAAGTTTAGTTGCCCGCGTCGCGGTCGGAGTCGCCTGCGGCGCGGGTGTTGCCGCTTGCACTGTCGATAGCGCCGAAGTCGCTGCAGTCTCCGACGACGCTGGCGTACTGCTCGACGACTGCGCCGGGGTGCTCACAGAGATTGCGGTCGTCTTCTGGGTCGTGCTGGAAGGCGCCATCGAAACACGCTTCGTCGTGGTCGAGGAGGTCGACACTGCAGGTGTAGTTGCCCGCGTCGCGGTCGACTGCTGCGCAGCCGTGCGCGTGGTTGTCACGGTCGAAGTCGTTTCCTGCGCGGGAGTTACGGCTTGCACCGTCGATGGCGCCGAAGTCGCTGCAGCCTCCGACGAAGTCGGCTGCTTGGTCGAGGACTGCGCCGGGGTGCTCACGGAGGTTGAGGTCGTCTTCTGGGTCGTGGTCGTAGACGGCGCCTGCGAGGGTTGTTGCGTGGACGTTGCAGCTCCAACCGGAGACGGGGCCGAAGTCGGCACAGTTGACGACGGCGCAGGCTCTTCGCTCGAAGGCGCGGAGGTTGTCGTCGGTGACGGTTCAGATGGTGCTGAAGGCTGCTGGTTTGAGGTGGTTTCGAGCACCTCATCCGGGTGCGCGGCGATGTATTCTCGCCGGTTTTCGCTCGCCTGACCGTACGCGGCCAGGGCGTTTGCGATCTCTTCCTGGGCCTTGGCCAAGCCGATCCCTGTGACCCGTGCGACCTGTAGCGTGTCGAATGCCGCTACGTACTCGGCCTGGGCCACCTCGAAAGCTTGCTGCGCCTCGCGGAGGGAAGTCGGCTTCGGTAACGCAACCTGGGTGTCAGACGTGGTCGGCTCAGCCTCCGAGGATGTGGTCTCTGGCGTCGGCTCATCTTCCACCACCACCGTGGAGGTCTCCGGCTGCGGGGCTTCGGAGGTGAGCTCAAGGGTTGGCCCCTCTTCCACCACCGTGGAGGTCACGGGCTTAGGCATCTCGGAGGTGGGCTCAACGGTCGGCTCTGGGGCGGGGACGGTCTCGGTGACGTAGACGATCGACGGCTCAGAGGTCGTCGCCGGTGCAGCGGTCTGCACTGCGGTAGTGGGCGATGCCGTGGGAGCCTCGGGTGCCGGAGTCGGCGAGAATTTCTCAACGAGGGCCTCTGCGGACTGCACCGCTGATTGGGCGCGGGCAACGCGCCCCTGTGCAGCGTTAACGTCCTGTTCAGCAGCTGTTTTGCTGAGAATCTGCCACGCCGGGATCGCGTCGTACTTGGCCTGCGCGGCGTCGAGGTTGCGCTGGGCGGCGGTGAGGGCGGAGTTGGCGTCGGCAAGCGCTGCCTGAGCTTTCTCGAGCGTCTGCGGCTCGGGGGCGGCTGTCGTTGTGACCGGCGCAGGCGCAGTTGTCGTGGTTGTCGCCGGGCGGCCGCCGTACTGGCGGAGGTTGTTGGCCTGGATGAGCACCTGCACGTCCAGAGGCTGCAGTGTCGTAGCCACCTTGCCGCGGTTCGAGCCGTCTTTCATCAGCGCGCCGTCGCAGGAGTGCGCGAGCCCCATGGCGTGGCCGAGCTCGTGGGTGATGGTCATGACCAGGCTGTCGGTGTAACCGTTGCGCAAGATGTCCGGGTTGAGCAGCAGCTGCATGTTCTCCACCGTGCCCTGGACACGCCCCACGACATAACCGCCCAGGTTTGCCTCGCGCACGGTGACAACCTTGTAGCCGGGCTGGTTCACGTACTCGAAGCGGATCAGGCCCCCGGTTGCGCTCGTCCATTGGTCGGTGGCTTTGGTGATGTGCGGCTTGTACTTGTCGGGGGCGTAGATGCGCACGAGGTTGCCGTCGATGACGTTCTCGTTGGGGCCGAAGACGAAGTTGCCAATGTTGGGAATCGGCTGGCCCAGTTTCGCCGCGGCGGTGGCGGCTTTGCACTCGCGGCCGATGGGGTCGACGGCCGCTTCCGCCGGTGCGGCTACAACGCCGAGGGTGATCGCGGAGGCGCAGGTGGCGGAAAGAAGATGTCTATAGTTCACGGGGCCAGAGAATACCATTGGTCTGGCCCCGGCCAACCGCGGTGAATGCGCTGAACCTAGACAAGGCGGCGGCGCGCGAAGGTGAAGAACGCGGCGCCGAGCGCGGACGCGAACACGAGCGCGAACAGGGCGCGCACGAGAGTGTTCGAACCGGTTTCCGCCTCAAGACCGCGGGCAGGAGCCGCATATTGGTTGTCGACGTCCGCTTCGCCCCCCGCCCTTGCCGCCTCGAGCCCCTGGCGCCCGACCTCGCCGGTGTTGGCGGAAACCAACGCCTCTGACGTCGCCGCCTCCTCCGGGGTGACGTCGGCGTTGACACGGGTGACGTCGGCAACGAACGTGTGGCCGTCCTTGTTCAGGAAGTAGGTGTTGCCGTCCAGGGTCAGCACCGGCGGATACTTGATCAGCCCGTTTGCCACCGGCGCCTCGACGGATGGGTCGACGTCCTCGGCACCGAGCGGCTCTTCGGGGGCGTTCTCCGGGGCCGGGGCGTCCGTCGGCTGGTCCGCAGGCTGGTCGCGGATGACGCCGGAGTTGATGAGACCTGCCACCGCCGCGTCCGCGACAGCAACCGCACGCTCCTGTTGCGAGGCGTCCAGTTGCGCGTACGGCTTGGCCGCTTCCTGCGCGCTGCGCACGTAGTGGGTACCTTCCTGGTTGAGGAAGTACTGCTCGCCGCGCGCGTCAGCGGTCTGGGCGGGCAGGTCCTGCGCTGCGGCGGCCACAGGAACAGCAATCAGCACGGCGGCCAGGCCTGCGACAACACGGGTGGGGCGGTTCATTGGGGTCTCCTCGGGGGTTTGACGGCTACACCAGGAAGCGGCGGCCTGCAAGGAAGGCGGCGGCGCCCAGCACGGACGCGATTACCAGCGCGAACAGGGTGCGCGCGACCGTGTTGGAACCGGTCTCGGCCTCAACACCACGGGTTGCAGTAGCAGCCTGCTGTGCCGCGATCTCCTCAGCGTGCTCGGCGCGGAGGCGGTCGGAAGCGGCCTTCTCCTCCGGGGTCGGCTGCTGGTTCACGCGGTCAGAGGAGCCGACCAGGGTCTCGCCGTCCTGGTTGAGGAAGTAAGTCACGCCAGCGATCACGATCGGCAGGCCGACAGCCGCGGCAGCGATGCCCGCGATCGCGGCCGGGGACAGGGCAGCCGCAGCGTCACCGGCGCCGTCGCCAGCCGCAGTGTCGACGAACACGCAGTCATTCTGCACCGACTCGGGGGTGCGGACCTTGGCGTCGGCGGGCAGCTGGGCAGCGTCCACAAGCTTCTCATCCGCCACGTACGCCTTGCCGTCCTTGGTCAGGTACCAGGAGTCCTTGCCACATTTCGCCTCGGCGACGCGGCCAGCGGCACCGGCGCGGGTATCAGTAACACCCTCGACGACGGCATCCACGTTTGCTGCCTGGTCACCCTCGACCGCGATGTCCACGTTGCCCGGGAGATCCGCCAGGGCCGTCGCCGGCGCCGGGTTTGCGGGCTGGGGGTTGACGCCACCTTCAACCGAGAAGCTCCCGTCAGCGTTCTCCACAATCTTCGGCGCTGCTGCGACGTCTGCGGCTGTCGCGGGCAGCTCCGACTTGACGTACTCGCCGCCAACCAGGCGGTAGTAGTTGCCGGCCTCGTCGGTGAAGGCCTCGGGCAGGCCCTGTTCGACCAAGCGGGCGAGCTGGTCCGGCTCGATGGCGTGTGCGGCGGGGGTGGCAGAGAACGCGATCGCGCCAGCCATGGTGGCAGCGGTCAGCGTGCGAATGGTGCGCTTCATGCGGGGGCTCCTATCGGGAAGTCTTAACCTCAAGTCGAGGGTTATGCCCCAACAGTAAACTGGTTTCACACAAGTCTCAACAAAAACTTCAGACTTTTTGGAAAACGCCTGGAAAATCGCACGTTACCGGGGTTCGAAGGCCGCCTGCACCTCCTCTCCAGTGACGACCCCAGCCAGCTGCCACCCCACCACGGCGTTGCGCACACTGTCCGCGAGCGGATTCGCGGGCTGGATACAGGAGATCGTAAGTAGCCGCCCCGGCATCGGGCCTGACCCCCAAATCTCGGCGTTGCCCGCCAGCGCCCCCTTGTCCGGCTCGTGCAGGTCGGTTGCCGTGTACTTCAGCCAGTCCTCCCCGGACGATTCGGTGCGCAGGAAGAGGGTGTCGCCGGGCGCGACATTGTGGTGCTCGGCTTTGCCGTCGTAAAGCTTGTTAAACACCGCGTTCACGCCCGCGCCCGTGTGGCCCGCCACCACCACGATGTCGCCCGCGTCCGTGCCGGGCAGCGCATACGGATAGCCCTCACCCGTCAGCGCGCATGCCTTATCCATGGTCTTCGGGTCGATCTTGCCGTCCACCACGCGGCAGTCCGCTTGCTCGAAACCGGCGCGCAGACCCAGCACCGGCACGACCATCTCCACGGGTCGGGCTTGGGCAATTGAGCTGGCCGCTTGCCGGCGGGGCTCCGCCGCCACCGACGTGGTCTGCGTGGGCTCGGGCGGTGGCGGGTCCGAAGGGGCGTCGTGAAGCAGTGCCTTCGCACCCGCGCGGATGACCAGGATGACAATCAGCAGCGCGACAAGGCGTCGGACGTGGTACTTCACAGCGGTTATCATACGAGCCATGAAAGAAGTTTCTGTCACCGAAGTCCCCGCAGGCGCGCAGCTTATCGACGTCCGCGAGCCCGACGAGTTCGCCGCCGTGCGCGCGGAAGGCGCCGTGAACATCCCCTTGTCCGTCTTTGTCGCCCGCGCCGACGAGATCGATCCGGACCAGGACATTTACCTGATCTGCAAGTCCGGCGGGCGCAGCGCCCAGGCGGGCGAGTTCCTGGAACAGGCGCGCGGCTGGGACAACGTGATCAACGTCGCCGGCGGCACCACCGCCTGGGTGGAACAAGGCCTGCCCCACCAAAGTTAGGTAACCCCCAATGTTGGGCGCGGTCAGACAGTTAAGATAGGCCCTATGTCGACGCTCCCCGAACTGCCGTCCGCCCTGGCCAAGTCCCCCCACTTCCAGATCGAACGCGTGCGCAGACACACGAAAGACGAGGTGGAGCGCGCACTGGGCAACCACGACTCCACCATGCGGGAGTACTGGATCCTCACCTGCGTGGACGTGCAACCGATGAGCCAGCGCCAGCTGTCGGAGTTGCTGGGCATCGACGCCTCGGACATGGTGCGTCTCGTCGATTCTCTGGAGAAGAACAACTGGGTCACCCGCGAGCGCGACCCGAAGGACAGGCGGCGCCAGATCGTCGCCGCCACGAAGAAGGGCTCGAAGGCGTTGACCAAGCTCGGCGGCGACGTCGCGGAGGCGGAGGACCGCGCGCTGGAGGCGTCGTCCTCCAAGCAGCTGAAGAGCCTGCGCAAGCTCTCCCAGGCGTTGGAGGCGGAGGACTAGACGGGGTTGCTCGCGCGCGCGGATTTTTCGTTCGCCCAGTTTTTCCGCCCGCCCCGTTTTTCCGCCCGTCCAGTTTTTCGCAGATCCAGCTAGTAGGCCCCAGCTATCAGGGCTCCAGGGGCGTGATAGCTGGCTCCTACTAGCTGGATCCACTTCAAGCCCCGCCAGCCCGAGCCCCCGCTACGGCCGGTACCGCGTCGCCGGGACGGTCACAGGTCCACGGCGATCCGCGCGCGCCTTCGCTTCGACCACGCGACGGATGCATTCGGTCTCTTGGAAAAGAATTTCCACCGGAAACAGATGGAGCACCTCGTAGCCCTGCTCTTTCAGCCAGTTTTCGCGCCGGGTCATCTTCATCACCTCGGCATGCGGCATGTCTTCGAATTTGATGTAGCCGTCGATTTCGATGATTAGGTTGCCCCACAACAGATCGACCCGGAAGTGCCGGCCCACCCACATCTGCTCCAGGACCTCAATGCCGTGTTCAGCCAGGATGATGCGGAAAAGCGACTCCATTGCGGATTCGGATTTCGCCGAGCTGAGCTCCAACGCCCGCCTAGCCTGACCCACGCCCTTCTTGCCCGTAAGCCGAGTGATCGTGGACGAAAGCGCCGCCTGGACGGCATCGATCTGAAGTGGAGTTTTGTCGCGGTATAGGCCGTCTATGGCCACGACGGCGTCGCGTACGCCGTGGAAACGGGCAATGTCTACAGCAGTGCGCGGCATCGTGGTAAGACGAAGCTGGCCGTCGCCGCCGGCAGGGTCGAACGCGTCGAATTCCCTGACGTCGATGTCGGGGACCGTGATGTTGCGGTAGATCACGCCTGTGTTTTGTCAAGTTGTTGTAGGCCATTTCGGCTCGGTTTTTTAGGCCAAGTCT